>ERZ869909.789-NODE-789-length-31514-cov-32.622610_pt1 | contig 31514 bp, 34 predicted proteins | sample MGYA00520892_ERZ869909 | MGnify/ENA primary metagenome ERZ869909 (study PRJEB32215, sample SAMEA104723947) | bioreactor metagenome | biome: bioreactor; feature: anaerobic bioreactor; material: water | place: China | collected 2015-03-12 ...
AACACCTCGATGGTGTTGCTGTCGCGGTCGAAGTCCTGCTCGTAGAGGTGCTCGACGAGCTCCGTGCGCGAGACGACGCGGCCGCCGTGATGCATCAGATAGGCCAGCAGCCGATACTCGTGGGAGGTGAGCTTCACCTGCTGGCCGCCGCAGGTCACGCGCGCGGTCTTGGTGTCGAGGCGCACCGGGCCGCATTCGATCTCGCTCTTGGCATGCCCCGAGGCGCGGCGCACCTGGGCGCGCACGCGCGCGAGCAACTCCTCCATGTGAAAGGGCTTGGCCAGATAATCGTCCGCGCCCGCGTCCATGCCGGAGACCTTGTCGCTCCAGCGGTCGCGCGCCGTCAGGATGATCACCGGCATGTTGCGGTTCGCGCGCCGCCATTGCTCGAGGATCGAGATCCCGTCCATCTTGGGCAGGCCCAAGTCCAGGATCACCACGTCATACGGCTCGGTGTCGCCGAGGAAGTAGCCTTCCTCGCCGTCGAACGCCTGATCGACAGCGTATCCCGCGCCGGTCAGCGCGGCGTTGAGCTGACGGTTCAGATCCTTGTCATCCTCCACGACCAGTATGCGCACGGAAGCCGTCTCTCGAAGTTTTTCGTTAATCCTCGGTCAGTGGGGGCGACTATAGTCGGCCGCATGAGCCGAGCCTAGGGTATGTCCTCATTGAGTGCACATCGAGGCGAGGACTCTCGTGGGGGCGCCCCGCCCCACTGCCAAGTCCTCGCGCTCACGGGCCGGTCGCGGGGGCGGGAATCGAGACGCCACGCCGCACGGCCGGGCGCTCGGCGACCTGATCGTGCCAGCGGATGAGATGCGGGTGATGGGAAAAGGCGAACCCGCAGATGACGGCGATATGTGTCCAGCCGAAGGTCGCGATATCCGCTATGGAATACTCCTCGCCGGCAAGCCAGGGATGGCCGGAGAGCCGGCCATCGAGCACGGCGAACGCGTCCTCCGTCAACTTGCGGTAGCGTTCGACAGCGGCGGGAAGCTTCTCTTCGGCGAACATCTCGAAATGAACGCGCTGGCCTAATATCGGCCCCATGCTCGACGCGTGAAACTGAAGCCACTTGATTGCTTCCCACCGCGCCTTCGTCTCCTTCGGTAGCAGCCGGCCGGTCTTCTCAGCGAGATAGAGCAGGATGGCCGCGGATTCGAACAGCGTCACACCGGTGTCGTGGTCCACGATGGCCGGAATGCGGCCGTACGGATTGAGGGCAAGGAAAGCCGGTTGCCGGTGCTCGTCCGCGTCGATGCGAACGTGATGCAGGCGATAGGGCAGCGCCAGCTCCTCAAGGGCAATCGTCGCCTTGAAGCCGTTGGGGGAAGAGTCCGTGTAGAGGTCGATCAATGTCCTGATCCTGTCGTCAAGGCACGGGCGCCGGCATCGTTCGGTTTGTCGCAACGACAAGGCGGTTCTTGCGGGAAGCGCGGGCACGACAGGCCATCGCCCACATCTTTTTTCTTGCGCGCCTCCGGCGGCTTCCTTTCTTGCGCGCCTCCGGCAGCTTCCTTTCTTGCGCGCCTCCGGCAGCTTCCTTTCTTGCGCGCCTCCGGCAGCTTCCTTTCTTGCGCGCCTCCGGCACGACTTTCAAAACAGGTGTCCGCCAACCCCCTCCTTTCTGTTACTTAAAAAATGGGTTCGGGAGCAAGCCCCCAGCGGGCAGAGCGCGAGGCGGCGCTTAGCGCCTCGCACTTGGCCTCAGCAGCCCCTACGCTTTCTTAAAGAAGCTCTTCTCGATCGGCTGGCTCGCCCGCATCCGGCCGAAGATCGTGAGCAACGTGCCGACCAATGCGCCCACGGCTTGTATCGCCTCCACAGTCTGCTCGCCGGCGTCGCGCACCTGATCCCCGGAGATGTCGATGCCGGTCACGGGCGCCGCCGCCGGCACCACGATCGAGAGCATGGTGATGATCGTGCCCCAGATGGTGACGGAATGGCCCCACCATTTTGTGGTGCCCGAGGTCGTCTGCGTCGTGCTCATATCGTTGTCTCCTTCACGATTGTCGGATGGGTTGCGGTCGGTCTCGGCCTTGAGGACGTGCGCGAGCTTGAGCGTTGCCTTGACACGTCTCAGCCAGCCGCGCCCGAACCGCCAGAAGTGGGGGAGCGCGCGATAGCGCCGCTCGCGGATGGCGGCGTAGGCGGCGAGGGCCTCGGCCACCGGCGTCCGCGCAATTGCGGCGCGCGTGTTCGGCCCGATCTTCCCGTCCACCACCGTGCCGACGGCTTCCTGCAGGATGCGCACCGCCGCGCCCGGTCCGTGGTTCACGGCCGCATCGAAGTGCATGAGCGCGAGCGGCGCCGGCAGCTCCGCGCATCGGGCGACATCCCAGTACCGCCGCCGATAGATCTCGCGCACCATGGCGCGGTCGATCCGCTTGAGATCGCGGATCATGCGCGCGCGATTGCCCGCGCTCAGCGTCACCTTGCGCCAGGCCGCGAACACGGCGAGCGTGATGCCCATGTTGGTCGGCCCGCCGGGATCGTGCGGGTCGTTGGTGAAGCCGCCCTCCATCTTGAGGACATGGGCGAGCGCGCGTTCGAACAGATCCGTCTCGCTCCGCGCCGACCGGGCATCCGGCGCTACGCTCTGCGTTGCCGGCCAGCGCACATCCAGGAGGCGGCTCTTCGGATAGCGCCCGACCGAAACCGCGTTGCCCTGGTTGCCGCCGAGCAGCACCACGTCGCCGTCCGCCTCGCCGAGCCAGAACCCCACATGCCCCAGCGCCGGATCTCGTCCGCGCGAGAACACGGCGATCGCGCCGATGCGCGGTTCGGCGAGCCTCTCGCCCCACGCGCGATACGAGCGGGCCATCAGCGAGCGCGTCGAAGGGATGCCGGCCCGCTCCAAGCAGGCACCCACGTAGGCCGCGCACCACGCCATCTCGTCGCGCGTCACCTTCGGATGGCCCGCGTCACGGAACAGAGCGACGATTCTGGGGTTCGCGCGCGCGCCGGGTTTCTCGGCCTGGCCGAACTCGCGCCAGGCCTCTCTCAGCCAGCGAGCGTCATTCATGGGAGATCCCTGGAGATTATCTTAGACAGTCGCGAACTTCGGCGTGCCGCGGCCGTAGGCGGCGCTCATCTGATGCACCGCGACCTCGACGGCGCTCTGGAGACTTCCGAAATCATCGATCTGCTCGGCGGCCGTGTAGACGCAGCCGGTCGTCGTCGTTGCGATGGTGCGCTTGACGCTCCCGCCGTCCAGAATATCGACTTCATAGCGCTCCACGTCCTCGGCCAGCGGCACCTCGGCCGTATCCCAACTATCGCCGGCGAGACGCGTCCTTCGAATCCATGCCAACGCAAGATCGCTGCCTGTCCGCACGCCGCGCACGTGCACGGGCGACAGCGGCTTCAGGCCACGGCCCGTGAACGCATGCGTCGTTCCGGCGTACGAGCGATCGGCGATGTCGCGGTTGGCGGGCCCGTATCTCCAGAAGAGCGGAAGGCCGATCTCGCCCGGCGCCAGACTCACCCGGGAGATGCCCGCGAGCAGAACGAACGTTGCGCCCTCGGGAAGCGGCGCGCGCCGTTCAAGCTCGGTTCCGCCCTGCGCCCTGAGCAAGTTCGACAGCGCGTAGATCCCGCTCCCCACCAGCGTTGCGCTCTCGAACTGGATGACTTCCCAGCCTCCGGCGTCGTTCTTCACCGCCGCCGCGTTCGCGCCCGCCAGGAGCTGCGGCCGCGTAACCGACACAAGCTCTCCGCCCGTCACCGCCACGCGTATGCGGCTTCCCCTGTCGACGACACCCACCGGCCCCGGCGGCAAGGGATCGAGCGTGACGCCCATCACGGCAGGCGCCGAAGCCACGGCGCGCACCACGTAGCCGGCATCCTCGGGTGAACTCAGGACGGCGACGCCCCCCGGCCAGGGAAGCTGAAACGCCGCGACGTAGCCGTCCTCGGGCGTTTCGTCGCCGCGCAAGAGCGGCAGATCGAGAAATTCCACGTGAGGAATGCCATCGAAAACGATGCCCTCCACCACCGTCTCCCGGTCGCGCGGCATTCCGCCGAGGTAGATCTCGGGGTCGATGCCGAGCCCCTCGACCTCGCGCACGCCCCGATCGCCGATCTCCGTCACGCGGACGAGAAAGCCGGTGCCGTCCTTCTCCACGGACACGAGGTCGCCAGGCTCCACGCCGAGCGCACTTGGCGGCAGCTTGAAGGCCGCCCGCTCGCGTGCCGCCCACGTCTCGAAGAGCCATGCATCGGCGATGCGCGACGCGGCCTCGTGCTCGAGCACGATCGGCAATTCGGCGCGCGCCACGCGCCCGCTTCCTCCCGTCAGCCGGCGCGCTTCCGCCACGGCCTGCCGGTAATCGCCGGCAGCCGCGATATGGCTCAGCTTGGCGGAGGCGGGCAGATCCGTTTCCTGCGCGCGCGTCATCGTCAGCAGCGCGTCGCCGGCGCGCTCCTCTACGAGATCCTCCTCGCCGAGCGCCAGCACCGGCGGCTCGGCGCCGCGGTGGCGAAAGCGGATCATGCCTTCGCTCTCGAAGCTGTCGAAGAAATAGGCAAGCTCCAGCGGCTGCAAGGCATCGCGCGGCGACATCAGCCGGTCGATCACGTAGCCCGGCACGATTCCGGCGAGCCGGCTCGCATCGTGATCCTCGAAGCCGTAGTCGGCGAGGATCGCGTCGACCACCTCGGCCAGCACGCCCACCGAAAAGCGGCCGTTGAGCCAATGGCCGAAATGCCAGTTCGCGCCGTCGCTCCAGATGTCCAGGGTGTAGGGAAACACCGGATAGGGCCGCGCGTCCCAGCAATAGACGTGGATGCGCGCGAGATCGACCATACGCCCGCCATAGACCGACGAGACGGGGTTCTGCCCGGCCACGTACGTCTCGCTCGCGGGATCGAACGTTTCGATGAACGCCTTCAGGTAGCGGCGCTGGATAAGATCGTCGCGCGTGCCCCGCGAGAAATAGGGAAAGAAGCTTTCGCTCGATTTCGGATCGACGAAGACGTTCGGCTGGTTGGCGCCCTTGTCGATCGCGGGGCAGCCGATCTCCATCAGCCAGAACGGTTTCGACTGCGGCACCCACGCCGTCGGCGTGCTCGCGGGCGTGCCTCCCGGACGATCGAAATGCGGGTTGAGCCACCAGGAGCGGATGTCCTTGTAGCGGAACACCCACGGGCTTCCGTGGCCGTCTCCGATCGGCGAGCGGATCTGCGCCTCGCGGTCGGCCGCGCTCGCGTAGTACCAGTCGAAGCCCTCTCCGCCCGCGACGTTCGATCTCAAATACGCGTCGTCGTAGATCGAGCGGGTGCCCGCGAGATAATCCAGGTGGTGGGTGCCGTCGCGCCAATCGGCCAGCGGCCAATAGCAATCGATGCCGATCGCGTCGATATTGGGCGAGGCCCACAGCGGGTCGAGATGGAAATAGACATCGCCCGATCCGTCGCCGGGCTGGTGGCCGAAATACTCGGACCAATCCGCCGCGTACGTCACCTTCGTGCCGCTTCCCAGCACGCTCTTTACATCGGCCGCAAGTGCCGCAAGAGCGGCCACGAACGGATAGCTCGACGTGCCGGACCGCACGTGCGTGAGCCCGCGCATCTCGGTGCCGATCAGGAACGCATCGACACCGCCCGCGGCCTTCGCGAGATGCGCGCAGTGCAGGATCATGCGGCGATAGGACCATTCGTCCGGACCCGTGTAGACGACCTCGCCTCCCGACACTGCGAAGTCGGACACCGCCGCCGTGCCTACGAACGCCGCGACCTGGCTTGCCGCGCCAGAGGTTTTGTCCGGGCTCCCGCTCTCGCCGGGGGCTGGATGGCATGTGATGCGTCCACGCCACGGATAGGCCGGCTGGGCTCCGCTCCCGTCGTACGGGTTCGGCAGCACGTTGCCCGCCGGGACGTCCATCAGGATGAACGGCGTCAGAACCACGCTTTTACCGCGCGCCTTGAGATCGGCGATCGCCTGGATGACGGATGCGTCGGCCGGTGTTCCGCCGTACGCCGGCCGCCCGTCTTTGGTGCTGACGACGTGCGCCGTCGCACGCGTGAGGCCGGCTACGCTCCACGTCATCGGGGTCGTCGTCTTCTGGACGACCTCGACGCCCGGCTTCACCTCGCAGTGTCCTGCCCTCAGGTCGGTCCCGAACCAGCTCACGATGAGGGAGATCGAGTTCGCGTTCGGCAGCGTCGCCTCGAGCTGGTCGATGCCGACGCTCCAGTCCGTTCCGCCCTGGCGCGTGTGCACGTTCTCCGATTGCGACACGCCGCGGCCGAGCGCCTTGCTGACCGGAGTCGTCGCGTAGATGAACTCGCCCGAGCCCGGGATCAGGCACACGCCGCGGATGTCGTCGCCGAACGCTTCGACGGCGCGGTGGGCTTCGAACGAAAGCTGGGGAATGCGATTGCCGTACTCGGCGAGCGGCATGTCCTCGAACACGATATAGGCGACACCCCGATACGCCGGCGCCGCATCCGCACCGACAAGGGCTGCGATCAACGGATCGGGGGCCTGGTCCTCCGTTCCCCGATGCAGGCGATGCTTGACGAGGCCGAGGTCGAGCTCCGATCCGTCCGCCCATACGCGACCGACGCCGTTGACGCGCCCCTCGGCCAGCGCGACCGCGAAGCTCGCGGTGTAGCGATACTCCGTCGTCTCCGTCGCCTGCCCCTTGGGGCGGCCGCCGCCCTTCCCGCTCCCGCCGCCCGTCTGCATCGTGACGATGTGCTCGCGAAACGCGTCGGCCCAGATCAACTGGCCGCCGAGACGCGCGCGCCCGTAAAGGCGCGGGATCGGCGCCCCTTCGGTCGATGAGGTGATGTGGAGATCGTTGAGGCGCGGGCCTTCGACGGTGCGCCGCTGGCCCGACGCGCCGAACAACGCATTGTCGATGTACGACCCCGCAAACGCGCCGATCTGGCTTCCGATCGCGGCGCCAGAAAGGGTCATGCCGAGCATCGAGACGCCGGCGGGCAGGATCGCGCTTCCGGCGGCGGCACCGACGGCTGCAAGGGCAAGGGTGGCCATTATCGAACGGTCCCTGGAAAAGCGAAGCTCATTGCAAGACGGCGGCGCCACCACGCGCCGAACGGCACCTCCGCCGCGCGGCAATGCTCCATCGCGTGGATCATCGTCTCCGGCGTCGCGAGCAGGCCCGCGTGCTTCGCGACGGCGCCCGGCCGCATGCGAAAGATCAGGACGTCGCCGATCTCCGGCGCGCCGTCCCCGCGCGGAACGAGATGGCGCAGTGCGGCCGCGAGGAGCGTCTCCTCTCCGCTCACCTCGCCCCAATCCCGCGAATAGCCGGGCGGGGCTTCCGCATCCGTGCCGTACATCTCGCGCCACACGCCGCGGATCAGCCCGAGGCAGTCGGCGCCGATGCCGATCATGCTCGCCTGGTGATGATAGGGCGTTCCGATCCAGCGGCGCGCAGCCGTCACCACCTCGTCGCCACCGTGGGCACGGTAGCGGACGGTCCGCTCGTTCTGCATCGCGTATCTCTCAGCGCGCCGTGGCGCCTGGCCGGCGCACGACGGTGAGGAAGTCGTTGCCCGGCATGTGCGGAAATCCGCGGAAGTTGACGGCATTCGCAAACTTCGCGCGACACGTCGCGAGCCGCTTGTCGCAGCCCGCGCTGACGGTGAAGGTCTGGTCGGGCACGAGCGGCAGGCGCGCCTGGCTCCACAGCTCAACCGTCACGATCCCCGCCGCTTGCGCGTGACTCTTTACCTCGACCTGTTGTCCCTCCGCCGCCCCCGACGTGAAGGTCAGAAGCCCGTGGGTGAACCATCCGCTGGCGAATGCGTCGATCCCGCTCACCGTAAAACGCCGCGGACTGTCGATGCTCTGAAGCGCGCCGCTCCCCGTATAGGTCGCGTTCGCGAGCCCAACGCGGCAACGGCCGTCTCCCAGATCGGCGTCGCAGGCGTACTGGAATATGCGGCCCTTGGTCTGCTGGAGGAGGTGGGCGAGGCCCCGCACCTCGGCCGCGAACGCCGTTCCGCTCCGTTTCACCTCGCCGAGGTTGCCCTTTCGCATCAGCACGTGCTCGGCGGGCGCCGTCCAATTCACGCGGTAGATCTCGACCTCGGCGTTGTCGTAGATGCCGGCTGCGAGATCGGCCTCCGCGAGACGCTCCGACGTCATCGCGCTCGTCACTTCCAGATTGTCGACGCCGAGCCCCACAGAGTCGCGGATCTCGCTTGCGGTCATGCCCGCCGCGGCCTCATAGACCGTCCCGCCGAACGTGACGTCGCGGTCGTGGTCGGTGAACCCCATCACCACGCCGTCGCGGCGTATCAGCCGCCAGCACCAGCAGAGCGTCGTCTCGCCGGATGCGAGATGGGACTCAAGCCCGCTTGGGAGCTCTTTCATAGGCGGATCTCGACGATGGGGATGCGCGGGATCGCCCCGCTCTGAAAACCGGACAGATTGATCTCGAGCTTGTCGGTATCGAACCGCACCGGCACGTCGAACTCGAACCCGGCCGTGACGACAGCCTCCGCCGCCGGCGTATCCTCCTCCTCGAAGAGGACGACCCCCGTGGTTGCATCGACGCTGAAATGCGTTCCTTGCGTCCTTGGCGTGCCGTTCACCGCCACTTTCACGCTGCCCGCGACAGGCTTCCTGATGTCGCGCACGAACGGGGCATGGAGCGCGCCGTAGGTCTTGCGGAGCTGAAACGCTCGCTCCGTGCCGTCGCCTACGCCAATCGCCTGATCGAACGCGGTCGTCTGTGCACCGGGCGCGCCCGATTTCCAATCCGTGTGGTCGCGCCAGCGGAACCCATGAAACCTGCCGCGCCGCTCCTCGAAAAAAGCAATCACCTCGTGCAGCGCGTCGAGCGAGCGCACGCCGTAGCCCGCGTCGTAGCTTCGGCGCGACGCGAGCCAGCGGCTGTTGCGCTCCTCGAAGCCGGAGCCCAGCACCACGACATCCGTGCGCCGCTCGGGGCCGCCCTGTGCCCCGCGCGAAATGCCGGTCGGAAAGCGGATCTCGTGAAAGCTCACGCGCTCTCTCCTCTCGTCGCCTCAAAGATTGCGTTGCCCGAACGAGACGGCCCGCGCCAGCATGGCGGCAACCTGCGCCTCCGAGCGCACGAAGCTTTCGGCGTCGGTCGCGTTGACGTTGAATGTCACCGAAACGCCTGCGCCGCCGCGCGCCGCGACTCCGAGCCGTCCGTCGGGGCCGCGCGAGAGGGGCATGATCGCTTCGGCGCCTCGCTCGCCCGCGATGCCGAAACGCCCGCCGGCGAGCGGAAACGCGATCGGGCTCTGGATGACGCCGCCGGATGCGAACGGCACCGGCAGCCCTTGCTGCACAACGCCACCCTTCGCGAAGCCGAGACCGCCGGACATCAGTCCCGACACGAGGTTGCCGAAGCCCTGCTCGAGCGGCCTCAGTGCCGCTTTCAGCACGATGTCCGAGAGCCTGAGTGCGAGCGTGCGCAACATGTCGCCCACCGCGCGGCCCTTGACGGCGATGCCGTCGAACGCACCGACGAGCGCCGTCGAGAACTGCCGCCCGAGGCGCGCGGCGTTGCGCAGCTCGGACGCGAGCCCGGACGTGTCGGCATTGATGGCGACCGTCCAGGTCTCGGCCGGCGTGTTGAACTCATTCATGCTGCAGCCCTGTCTCTGATCGATCCGGATAGCGTCGCTGAAGCTCCGAAAGCTCGTGCCGCGACGGCGGCGTCTCGGCGCTTACGGGACCGAAGCGGCCGCGCACGGCGGCGTGCAGCTCCGCGAGCGTCAGGCTCCAGAAGGCGCGCGGCTCCAGCCCCAACAGGCCAAAGCCCACGGCCATCACGTCCTGCCAGGGAAAGGGCCGGCGGCCTCTCCTCCTCGGGGCTCAGACGTCTCGGAACCGGCTTCGGCCGCAAACGTCGTCGCGAGCAAGCGCGCCACGATGTCCACGTATCCGGCCGCCCCGCCCTCCACGCGCATCGCGGCCACCGCGAGGTCGCTCACGTCATGGCCCGCGCCGCGCAAACCTGCTCCGATGATGCGCTGGCAATCGGTCGCCGAAATGCGCCCCGTTTCGAAGCGCGTCGCGAGAGCGAGCATGTCCGCGTCACCGAAGGCTGCTTCGAGCTCTGCAAGTGCGCCGAGCGTCAGGCAGAGCCGATAGGTCTTGCCGTCGAGCACGGCGTCGATCTCGCCACGATGCTGGTTGGCCATCCCGCGTTCCTCCCGTCAGTCGGCGTCGAAGCTCAGCGCGCCGGCCGACTCGAGCGCGATCTCGAAGGCCACCTCGCCGTCATGGCGTCCCGTCAATTCGAACGAGGTGATCTGGAACGCGCCTTCGACGACGCCGAAGTCCGGCACCACGACCTGCCAGTCGCGGATCGTTCCGTCGAACACGTAGCTCCGGATCAGCGCGTCGGATTCGGCGTCCTTGAAGATGCCGGAGCCCGAAATCCGCGCGCTCTTGACGCCCGCGCCCGCCAGCAGCTCGCGCCACTGTCCCGCGCTCTCCTGGTGCGTCACGTCCACCGTCTCGGCGTTGAACGCGATGGCTCGCGCGCGCAGCCCCGCGACCGTCGTGAAGCTCCCCGAGCCGTTGCCGTCGACCTTCAAGAGAAGGTCCTTGCCTTTCTGCGCCGCCATGTGATCTCCAATGCTTTTGCTAAGGGTTCGGCTCGGTCACGGCGCGAAAGCGCACGCTGCCATGCCAGGTCTCGCCATCGCTTTCGCGCGCCGCATCGCTCACCTCATGGCGCAGGCTCACCAGACGGTGCCCCGCGAGCGACAACGAAGCTTCGTGCATCGCTCTGCGAATGGCGTCGAGCACCAGATGAACCTCGCGCGCGCCGCCGCCCTTCGACCAGGCGCGCAGTGTCAGCGTATGCTCCGCGCCCTCGTCCGTGCCGGTGCTCCAATCGCGTGTCGTCGTCGGCCCGAATGTGACGTACGGAAACACCGCACCGCGGGGCACGTCGTCGTAGACGCGCGCGCCGCCGAGCGCCGCGACGACGCCCGCATTGGCGATCAGCGCGCCATAGACGGCTTTCTGCAGCTCCCAAGCCGGGCTCGACATGCGCTATCTCCTCGGGCCGTCGCGGCGCCGTTCGGCACGCCGTCTCATCTCGTCGTCGCTACGGCCGTCTTCCGCCCGCGCCGCGCGGCGGGCCTCGCCCCGCTCCACCGCGCGTCGCCGCGCGGCCGAAATCAGTGCGTCGATCCGACGAAACGGTCCGCCATCCAGGCGTACGCCGATCTTCACGGCACGCGCTCCTCGACGAGACAGCGCATAAAGCGCCTGCGCTCGCCGCTGTCGAAGACGGCACGGATCTCAAAAATCCTCGTACCGAGCTTGAAGCGCATCTGCGGCCCGAGCCCGGCTCTGTGCCGGATCCGGATCTCATGGCTCACGCGGCCTTGAAGGCCGTCGGCCTCGACGCGTTCGCCGCCCGAGACGGGCTGAACCGATCCCCACACCTCGGCGACGAGCGCCCACGCGCGCGTCACGCCTCCGCCCCCATCCGCGGTGTCGAGGGGCGCCTCGATCCCCAGCCTGTGTCTCATCTCCCCGATCGGCGTCCGCGTCACAGCCGCACCTCGCGGTAAGGTTTCAGAAGGTCCGAGACCGCCTGCGGGATCGCCGCGCCGGCCGATCCGATCTCCATCGGATCGCGATGCTCGTACCAGTGCGCCACGAGCAGCAGGATCGCGTGGCGGATCGGCTCCGGCACATCGTTCGCTTCCTCGCCCATGCCCGCTTCGACGTCGATCTCGATGCCACCCGCCGCCATGCCGGGCGCCGGCCAATTGCCATCGCGGGGCACCAGCCGCGGCGTCAGCGCGTCCTGATCCAGCAGGTAGCTCTCCGGCGCCAGTACGGCCGGCGTGCCGTCCGCACCGCGCACACGTACTTCATCCACGCTCCGGATGGGCCGTATCGGGAACCGCACCGCCCGATCCTTCGACCACCGCGGCTCCGGCCACTTGTCGAGCGTCAAGCGCCATTCCTGCCTGATCAGCGCGAGGCCGAGCGCCGCCTCGACGTGCAGCCGCGACGTCAAGATCAGGCTCGCGATCAGGATGTCCTCGGCATTGCCGTCGATGCGCAAATGCGCCTTCGCCGCGCTCACCGTCACCGGCTCGACGGCGGGGGCGCCCGTCAAGGTCAAGGCCATGCTGTCCTCTCTCGTGAATCGCTATTGGCTCCCCCAACGAGCGAAGCCGCCGGAGGGGGTGCCGGCGGCTTCGCTCTCACCCGGCGAGAGGGAGGAGACCCGCCGGGGTTTCTGTTTTCGCTCACGCGCCTGTTCGCGCGCCCTTCAGGCGCGCTGGCGCTCCGCGGGGGCGGCGCACCTGCGCCGGGTCGCCTTGCTCCCGGGCTGCTGCGCAGCCGAGGTCGCAGCGCGCGCCCCCCGCCCTACACCGCGAAGCGGAGCAACCTGATCGCGTTGAAGTCCTGCACGCCGCCGCCCACGCGCTTGGTCGTGTAGAACAGCACGTACGGCTTCTGCGAATAGGGGTCGCGCAGCACGCGGATGCCCGTCCGGTCTACGATCAGATACCCGCGCCGGAAGTCGCCGAACGCGATCGCGTAGCTTCCGTCCGCGATCGCCGGCATGTCCTCCGACTCGACCACCGGATAGCCCATGAGCTGCGACGGCAGCCCCGCCGCCACCGCCGGCTGCCAGAGGTAGTTCCCCTCCTGGTCCTTCAGCTTACGGATCGCCGCCTGCGTGCCCCGGTTGAAGACGAACGTGCCGTTCGCGCGGTAGCCGGACTTCAGCGAGTAGACGAGGTCGATCAGCTTGTCCGGCGGGTTCGCTCCGAACCCGCTGTTCACGCCCGTCTTAATGTAGGCGATCTCGCCCCACTCCTCCTCGCCCAAAGGCTCCTTGGCATAGTCCATGAACCCTTTCGGCTCGGTCGTGCCGTTGCCCTTGACGAAGGCGGTTCCCTCCTGCTCGGCGAAGGTGTCGCGCACCTCCTCGGCGATCCACGCGTCGATGTCGACCGCGCTGTCGTCGAGCAGCGTCGCCGTCGCCGCCGGCATGGCGTAGAGCTCCTTGGTCGGGAACGGGATCTCGACCAGCGTCGGCGTGCCCGTCGCCGTGCTGCGCGCCGTCGTCTCGGCCACCCAGCCGTGCGCGAAGCCCGTGGTCGCAAACGGCTTCTTGTAAACCGAGCCCGACACCTGCCGCACCGACGCGATGGCGCGGATCGGCGAGATGTCCTTTAGCGCCGACATCACGGCCCGCTCCGTCTCGGCCGGCACCAGGTAACCGCCGTCGGCGCCGCTGTTCGTCGTCACTGCGAGCGCTTTCTGCTCCAGGAGATGGAGACCTGCGGCCTCGCCCTTGCGCACATAGGCGTGGAACGCCTGGCGATGCTCGCGCACGGCAGCCGTCTCGGGCGCGCCGCCGCCGATGTGCGGACGCTCCGCCTTGAGCGCAAGCCGGTCCGCCGTCCGCTTCGTCTCGTCGATGGCGCGGTCGATCCGCGCCAGGCGCTCGTCGATCAGCGGGTCCGACGCGGAGCGCCGCTCGATCTCGCCGAGCCGCTCGTCGTTCGCCTCCTTGTAGGCTTCGAACGCGCGCATGAAGTCCTCGAAGGCCGCGCCCACGCTGCTGCCCGCCTTCGTCTCGATCTCGTCATGATCTGCCATCTTGGTGCTGTCCTTTTGGATGCCTGCGTTTCACGTCACGACCGAAGCGCGCGCGCCGCTTCCCGCATGCGGGCGGCGAGCCGCGCCTCCGTCGTCATGCCCCGGCCCGCATCCCGCAGAGCCTTGAGCCCCGAGAGACCCGATCGGAGCACCGCCCGGGCCTCGCCTCGCGTCAGCCCAGCATCCCGCGTGAGCCACCGCTCGAATTCGCGCTCGGTCGGCGGTCCCGACGCGAACGGCGCCTGTTTTGCGGTCGTCGTGATCCGCGCCTCGGGAAGCAGCGGAAACGTCACGATCGAGATTTCCCAGAGATCGATCTTGTCGATCCTGCGCACACCCGTTGCCTTGTCGCGCCGCGCCTTCACCGTCCGAAAACCGATCGAGAGCCCGTCGAGCGCGCCGGCCCGCATCAGCGCCATCACCTCGCGCGCCTTCGACACCTCGCGCATCAGACGGCCCTCGGCGTAGAGCCCGCGCGCATCCTCCTGCAGCACGGTCCAGACGCCGATCGGCTGGTTCGAGTCGTGCTGGAACAGCAGCTTCACGCCGCGGGGCCCTCGGCTCGCCAGGCTCTCGCGGAACGCGCCGGGCATGACGATGTCTCGCCCCAGATCCTCGCGGTTGAACAGGCTCGCGTAGCCCTCGAACGTTCCGTCGGCCTCCGCGTGCTTGAAGTCGAGGGAGATGAATTTCATTTCGGGTGCGGGGGCCGGCAAAAGGCCGCGGCCCGTCGTTCGGTTCGCCTGAGAAGCGCCCATTCATGAAACTCCGGATTGTCGTTGTCTCTTCGAAGCGTTGATGCAGGGCGTCGGCCCGCGCCGCTCACTCTGTCATCGGCGGGTCGGCGACCGGCTCCTCCTCCAGCGGGGCATAGCCCACGGCGGCGCGCTTCTCGTTCCGTGTCAGGAAGCTCACCTTCTCGATCCGCGCCCAAAGCGCCTCGCGCTCACTCGTCAGGGCCTCGATCTGGTCGAGATCGGGGCGCAGTTCGAGACGGCTTTCCCCCTCTATCGGATGGAGCCTTGGGTTCGCCGTGTCCCAGGCGGGGGCGAGCCAAGACGAGAGCGCCTTCGCCGTGCGCGCCACGAGCGGCAGCACCGTGCCTCGCCAGAAGGCCCGCTGGGCCTCTTGATAATTTGAGTACGTATTATCGCCCGGGATGCCGAGCAGCATGGGCGGAACGCCGAACGCGAGCGCAATCTCGCGCGCCGCGCCGTTGCGTGCCTCGATGAAATCCATGTCCTTCGGCGAGAGGCTCAACGGCTTCCAGTCGAGACCGCCCTCGAGCAGCAGCGGGCGCCCCGCCCGGCGCGGACCCTGAAAGCCCTCCTCCAACTCGGCCTTCAGCCGCTCGAACTGCTCCGGCGTCATCCGCCCGTCCGCGCCGCCATAGACGAGCGCCCCGGACGGGCGCGCCGAATTGTCGAGCAGTGCCTTGTTCCAGCGGCCCGCCGTGTTGTGGATGTCGATCGCCTGCGCCGCCGCCTCCACCGGGCTCATGCCATAATGGTCGTTCGCGGGATGGAACAGGCGCACGTGCAGGATCGGTCGAACGCCTTCGATGGGCTCCTCGTCGAAGCGCACGGTGCGCCCGGCACAGGTATATTCGTAGGCCTCCGGCCAGCCCTCGCCCCCCGGCACGACCTTCATGCGGTCGGGCCTCAGCGCGTAGAGCTCGCGCAGCTTCCCGTCGACGGCCACCGCCTCGACATAGCCGTTGCCGGAGACCAGCAGGTAGCCGTACCAGCTCTCCAGAAAATCCGCGCCCGTGTGATCGATGCTCGGCCTCGCCAGAAGGTCGAGCAGCGGATGCCGTTCGATCTCCGTATCCCCCTCATAGAGCAGCAGCGGGACGGATGCCGCCGCCTCCGAGATCATGCGCACCGCACGGTAGACGATCGCGTTCTGCATGAAGCCTTCGCGCGCGAATGCCTCGTAATCGCGCGGCGTCCAGACAGGGCGGCCCAGCGTCTCCAGCACGATCAGCGGCCCCGTTGCGCTCGCCTTGGCTTCGTCGGCGGGCGACACGGCAGAGGGTCTCGCCCGGCCGGACCAAAGGCCCGCCAGCGTCTCCAGAATACGCGGCATTGAGTGATCCTTGCTTCGATCGCTTCGTCAGAGCTGCCGGATGCCCGGCTGGGCCGTTCGCTCGATCATCAAGTCGGTCAGCGCCCACACCAGCGCGTCCACCCGGTCGGGGCTGCGCCCGCGCGACAGCCCGTCTGCGCCGAACGCGAGCATCTGCTCTTCCAATGCCGCGTGCACACCCACGTGCGCGACGCGCCCCTCGGCATAGAGCGCGGCGACAGGCTCGGCCCGCAGCCACTTGCCGCGCGTCGCGCGCACGGTGCGGACGGCGACGGCCTCGTCGATCTGGCGCAGAACCGAGACGACGAGATCGCCGCCCTGGTTCACCTCCGCGACGACGCGGTCCGCCATGAAGTCGCGATACGCCCGCACGGCCGCCCGCGCCCACACGTCGGGCGCGCGGCCCTGCAGCGTACGGTCGGCCGCGATGTAGGCGCGCCCGTCCGCACCTAGACCGGCAACGACGATGCCGCACGCGTCGGAGCGCGCGGTGGCCGTCACCGGCGGATCGACGGCAACGACGATGCTTCTCAATTCCGGACACGCGGCGACGCGCGCCTGCTCGATCCAGTCCCGCCGCCACAGGCTGCCGGATTGCTCGTCCACGATCTCGCCCAAGAGTTCCTGCCGCCCCAGCGCCGTGCCGGCGTAGCGCCGCTCCATCTCCGCGATGAAGGCAGGCGCCAGATGCGCCGCGTTGGCCGCGGTTGCGGCCCGCGTCATGACGGTCGCCGGATCGTCCATGATGCTCTTCAGAAGCGGCAGCGGCTTCGGTGTCGTCGTCACCGCAATCGCCGGCGCCTTTCCGAGGCGCAGCCCGAACTGCAGCATGTCCCACGTCTCTTCCGCGTAGCGCCACTTCGCGAGCTCGTCGCACCAGGCGGCATCGAACTGCGGCCCGCGCAGGCTGTTCGGGTCTTCCGCAGAAAACATCTGCGCAATCGTCCCGTTCGGCCAGACGAGCTGCGACTTCGAAATCTCGAGCGTCGGGCGCTCGTCGTCGGCATGGATCGCGAGCAGTCCCGATACGCCTTCGATCATCACGCGGCGCACGTCCGCCAGCGTCTCGCCCACGAGCGCGATTCGGTGCGCCCGCTCCGCGCCGAGCGGCGGAATGCCGAGCGCCTTGGCCCGCACCCATTCCGCGCCCGCGCGCGTCTTTCCCGCACCGCGCCCGCCGAGGATCAGCCAGACGCGCCAGTCGCCGCCCGTTCCGGCCCCACTCGGGGGCAATTGATCGTCGCGCGCCCACACCTGCCAATCGGCAAGGATGAAGCCGAGCGTTTCAGGATCGAGACTTGCCAGGTCGTCGGCCAGCCGGCCCGACGCCGCCGAGGCGCTCAAGACGCTCCGCAATCTCGCGGCGCATACGCTCCGCATCGGCTCCGACGCGGCCCGTTCTGCGGGCGGCGTCCTTGTCTCGGTCCAGGTCAGCGACGGCCTCCGTCACCTTCTCGAAATTGTTGATCAGGGTGGCGAGGGCGCGGCTTTCGCGTTCCTCGTCCTGGGCCGAACGGGCGTCACCGCTCGCCATTCTCATCTCCATGTGTTCGAGTTTCAGGCTGATCGCGCGATAGAGGCGCCCGATCAGCGTGCGTTGCGCACTCCGTGTCGGCAAGGCCGTGCGCCGTGGCGCCCGTGCCGCATCGCGGCCGGCTGTCCCTGCCTCTGCGGCCGCCTCTGTCCCGCCCTTCGGCGCGACGGTGGCGGCGGCGCGGCGCCGGCTCGGCTCCCGTCCGGTCCAGCCCTCCTTCTTCGCCCGGACCCCGATCCGCTGCGGCGTGACGCCGAAGCGGGCGGCGATCTCCTTGAGCGAAGCCGTGCCCTCCTGATAGGCGCGGCGCACGTCGGCCCACGTCTCGTCGTCGAGCTGCATGCCGCCGCCACGTCGCTAATTCGGATTGTCTGGAGGATAAAGGAGCGGTCGAACCGCGATGTGGAAGGTGATCAACACTCTTCCAGCCATACGAAATTACTACACAAGCACCGCCGCGGTGTCAATTCGTTTCTTGAGGTTTTCTTGTATTATTTGCTCCTATCGCCGCACATCTTAAAATTACTCAACCCATTACAGTACATTCCGTCACGCTGGGCGGGGATAACTTCGTCCTGCCCCCTCGCCGCATTCTCCTCAAAGCCCGCAAGGGGGCTCCCGCTCGCCGTCCGACGCGCGTATAAATAACCATAATGCCATGGTGATTTGAGTCTGGACGACGCTCGGGCTCGCGGAGGCTGGGGCCAGCGGGAGATCGGGCCCGCGGGCCGCCGGAGCATTCTTCCGTTTGGCGCCGCCGAACTCTTCAAAGCACGGGACGCACAGGTTGAGCGACTGGTTCTTCAAGCGCGGACGCCGCACGGGCATCGACTGGATGAGCCTCGATTCGCGGCTCGATTCCGCCCTGTCAGACCTCTGGTCGGTCTGCAAGGACGTATGGGACGCCTGCTCCAGCTTCTTCGCCCGCTTCAAGCTTTCCGGCTGGCGCCGCCTCATGGCCGAGGCCGGCTCCGAGAGCCTCACGCTCGCGCTCGGCGGCTTCTTCGTTCTCTACGCGCTGGCGCTGCCCGCTTTTCTCGACTTCGACGAGGCGCGCTTCTTCACCGGCCGCTACAGCGTCACCTTCCTCGACGCGTCCGGCAACGAGATCGGCCAGCGCGGCATCCTGCACAACGACGCCGTGCCGCTGGAAGAAATTCCCGATGCGGTGATCCACGCCACGCTCGCCACCGAGGACCGCCGCTTCTTCGAGCACTTCGGCGTCGACGTCATCGGCACCACGCGCGCGCTGATCGAGAACCTGCGCGCCAACGATGTCGTGCAGGGCGGCTCAACGCTCTCCCAGCAGCTCGCCAAGAACCTCTTCCTCTCCTCCGAGCGCTCGCTCGACCGAAAGATCAAGGAAGCCTTCCTGGCGCTGCTGCTCGAGACGCGCTTCACAAAGCGTGAAATCCTCAAGCTCTATCTCGACCGGGCCTACCTGGGCGGCGGCGCGTTCGGCGTCGAGGCTGCCTCGCAGTTCTACTTCGGCAAGTCCGTGCGCGAGGTGAACCTCGCCGAGGCCGCGCTCCTCGCCGGGCTCTACAAGGCCCCCACAAGCTACGCGCCGCACGTCAATCTTCCTGCCTCCCGCGCGCGCACCAACGAAGTGCTGCAGAACCTCGTCGATGCCGGCTACTACACGGCGGCGCAGGCGCACGAAGCGCGTCTCAACCCGGCACGGATCGTCGAGACGCGCACCACCACCAGCCCGGACTGGTTCCTCGACTGGGCGTTCGAGGAGATCCAGCGCCTGATGGCCGGCAAGAACCAGTACGTTCTGACCGCGCGTACGACCGTCGACCTCACGATGCAGAAGCAGGCGGACGAGGCCCTCGTCTCGTTCCTCAATCAGAACGGGCGGCGCCTCAGGATGAACTCGGGCTCGATCGTCGCCATGGAGACGGACGGCGCGGTGCGCGCGCTCGTCGGCGGGCCGGACTACGGCGAAAGCCAGTTCAACCGCGCGACGCATGCCCGCCGGCAGCCCGGCTCCTCGTTCAAGATCTACGTCTACGCCGCAGCCCTCGAGAACGGATACAAGCCGACGTCGGTCGTGCGCGATACCTCGCGCTCCTGCGGGCGCTGGCACCCGCAGAACTACGGCGGCAGCCGCGGCAGCGGTGCGCGCATGCCGCTCTCGATGGCGCTTGCACGCTCGCTCAACACCACCGCGGCCGAACTCTCCTTCGCCGTCGGGCGCGAAAAAGTCATCGAGCTCACGCAGCGCCTCGGCATCACCGGCATCCGCAAGACGTGCTCGATGGCGCTCGGCGACTATGGCTTTCCGCCCATTCAGCACGTGGGGGCTGCTGCCGTGTTCGCGAACGGCGGCATGAGCGCTACGCCCTACGGCATCCTCGACATCGTCAACTCGCGCGGCGAGCTCATCTACGACCGCGCGCGCGACGAACCCGAGCCCGAGCGCCTCGTCGCCCGCGAAGTGGCGGAGGGCCTGAACCAGATGATGCATCAGGTCGTGACCTCCGGCACCGGACAGCGCGCCGCGCTCGATTTCACGCACGTCGTCGGCAAGACGGGCACCAGCACCGGCCCGCGCGACGTGTGGTTCCTCGGGTTCACGGGCAAATACGTCGGCGCCGTCTGGCTCGGCAACGACGACAACCGGCCGATGGCGAACGGCAACACCGGCGGTCAGCTCGCCGCGCCGCTCTGGGCCTCGTTCATGTCGGTCGCGCATCGCAGCATGAACATCCCGACCATTCCGGGCCTGCAGCCGCACCCGGTCCAGGTGGCCGAGCAGCAGCGGATCGCAGAGCTCAAGCGCACCGATCCGGCCGCCGCCGCAGAGCTCTCCGGCACGAGGCGCGCGCCCGTGCTCACAATGTCCGGCCCTGCCCGCGACGCGCTCAGACGGATCACGTCGGAGCTGCGCAAAGCGGCCGGCGTCTCAGAGCCCGCACCCGCATCCGCCCCGGGCCCTCAATCTCCCGCGGCCCGCTCCACGGGTGACCGGGCCGACCTCGGTCTCGGCCTCCCCGGCTCTTCCCCGATTCCCTGAGGCCCCATGCTTCGCTCCGGCGTCCTGCGCTCCCGTTCGACCTCGAACCTGATGGGCTTCACGCTTCACCGGCTCAAGAAGCGCGTGGCCGCGATCGTCGCCGCTACGGCCGACTGGGCGCTCTTCATCGGCGTGGTCCTGATCCTCGGGCTCGGCTCGAGCTGGTACATGATCGAGCGCGGCTCGCCGCTCACCACGCTCACCTCCGGTCCCTGGGTGTCGTGGGTCTCGGCCGCGCGCGTCGATGCCGATCCCTATACGCGTGCGCACGAAGCCCGCCTCGGCATTCTCCCGCTCAGCACGGAGATCGCGCAGACGTTCATCGCGCGCACCGACAGCGAAGGGCGCGCCCTGCACTCCTCGTGCGACTACGCCGTCGAAGGACAGGAGCTTTCGACGCACTGGTGGAGCCTCACGGTGTTCGACGCGCAAGGCCGTCTCATTCCGAACACGCTCGGCCGCTCCGCCTACACCAGCGATACGATGGCCATCCGCGGCAACGGCACGTTCCTCGCCACGCTGTCGCGCGATGCGCATCCTGGCAACTGGCTCCCCATCGGGGGCGCGGGGCGCCTCGCGCTCGTCTTCACCGCCATCGACCACGGGTCGCGCTCCCTCACGCAGGGCGAAGAGGTGGTTCCGCTTCTTCCGACCATCACGCGCAAGGGGTGCTAGAGATGCTCAAACGGCTCTGGGCCCGCGTGACCAACATCAACGTGCCGCTCGTGGCGGCGGCGCTGTTCGCCAGCGCCATTCTCCACATCCTGGCGACGCTCGCCACGCCGCTGCTCACGCCCAGTTCGGCCTACGATCGCCTCGCGCGCGCGCTTCCCGCCAACACCATGCACCTCTTTCCGGAGGTGGCGCCCGGCGCCCAGCCGTTGCCGTTCCTGTCGTCGGATGCCCGCTATGCGATCTGCCATTTCGATACGTCCGAGGGGGCCATCTCGCTCTCGGCGGTCCTGCCCGAGCCGGGCTGGATGCTGGCACTCTATTCGCCTCAGGGAGAAGCGTTCTTCACCTCCGTCGGCACGCCCGTGCGCCGCACCGAAGTCTCGCTCATGATCGTGCCGGGAGAGGACATCTGGCGCATGGGTGCCCGGCCCACGGGGCTCGTCACGGGGCTGACCGCGCGGGGAACGCTCACCACGACGGTCTCGCGCGACTCGACACTCACCATTCCCGCAAACGAGGGCCTTGCCGTGATCCGGGCGCCGGACCAGGGCGAGGCGTACCGCAATCGCACGCTTGCAGAGCTCGGCCGCGCCGTCTGCCGCCGCACGCGCACCGCGTCCTAGCCTCATCCGGGGATCGCGCGGCGCCTCGTTGCCCAGCTATCAGCCGTCGAGTTCGAGGCGATCGCGGCGCGTCCGTGCGCGTGGCTTGGAGTGCGGCACCGCCTCCTGCGTCGCCCGTTCGTAGCGAACGCCGGGGAAGAGTATGATTTCAGCGGTGCCGTTCACGTCCCGGCCAGCAGCGCCCGGTCTCGCGCTCGCCGGCGACGTTTTGAACTCCAGAATACTGGCCATCGACGTGGCTCCTATTCCGTCCGACCTCGTTCCTCTCGTCTGTCCGGGGCTCCATGCGCTCCCGTGTCCTTTGTCCCTTGCGGGTCAGACGATTTCGCTTCTGCTTCGGTTAACGAGACCTTAACGCGTGTTCCGTCGCGCTCACGCGGTCAGGGGAGCGTTGCCGGAACCCCTCAGGGCCGTTCCGATCTTGGCGAAATCGCGGAACGGCTCTGAGCTTTTGCTTTATCGCGCTTCTTATCGGAAAATCGGTTCCCACTTTTCCGGAAGCCCTCAGGCGTCCGTCAGCCAGCCATCGAGGCCATGCGCGCCGTCGCGCGCCTCGACCTCCACGATCCAGAGATCGGGATCGGTGCGCGCTTCGCGTTCGAGATAGGCGTCGACCTCGATGTCGGCGCGGGCCTCGCCCTTGAAGTGGGCGACCCAGCGCCGGTCGGTCTCGGCGCCGGAGAGGCTTGCAGGCGCCGGGCCGAAAAGCGACGACGTGCCGTCGAGCAGGTTGATGCGGATGTAGATGGCGCCCGCGTCATCGTCTCCGTGGCGGACGATGTAGGCCTGCTGCCCCACGCCTGCGAGGCGGCGCACATAGGCCTTGACCCAGATCTCGGATTTGAGCCGCATCGCGTTCCGGTCTTGCGTTTCCGATGAAAGAGGCGGGCGAGCCGCCGCTCAGGCGTTCACCGCTCCGCGGTGCGAAGCGCATCGCCCGCGAGCGTCGCGAGGCGCGCCAGCAGCTCGCCGGAGATGCGGCCCGTCTCGCGGAGATTGCGCTCCGTTTCGAACTTCCGGATCGCACGTCTGGTCTCGTCGTTCAACCGCCCGTTCGGCACCGTCGTCATATAGCCGAGCTGGCGGAAGGCCCGCTGCACGGCGCGGATGACGGCCTCGGCCTCCGGCCCCGGCGCGGCCGGACGGGTCCGGTCGGCGGGCGCGATTTCGGCCGAGCCCAGCACGATGTGCTGAAGCAGGGCGTGGCGCGGCTCGCCCGTCAGCGGAAGGTTGGCGTCGCTCTCGTAAGCCATGATGGCGCCGCGCGTCACGAGTCCCGGCACGCCGTCGACGGCCCCGGTCTCGTAGCCCTTGGCCTTGAGCTCGCGCTGGATTGCCCGGGTCAGGTCGGCGTTGTCGGTTGCCTCGGCAAGCGGCCTCACGGCACCGGTCTCGATTGCGAGCGGCGGCACGACGGCGTTCGGCGACGCTGCGGGCCGCGCCGGCTGGGGCGCACGCGCCGTCTCGACGCCGGCGGGCTGGCGTCCGGCTTCGAGGCCCGCGAGCTGCCGGCCCGGAGGCTGCAGAATGAACATGTTGGTTGCGAGGGCGCCCGTCAGCAGCGTGAAGGCGACGACACCCAGTCTCACAGCAGTCGGCGTCATATGCGGCTTCGCTCCCGGCCCCCCAAGCCCTTTCGGACCTTGTCCCTTCGGACCACGTCTCCAGTCCCCGGGAGAACCACGCAAGTGTTGCGGACAGTTTTTAAGATCGCGTTAACCCCGCCGGCCGTGCCGGGGTGCCCGCTCCGAGATCCATAAAATTCGTCTCAGATTTTCGCTTAAGTCGCTTCAATGATGTCTTAAATTGTCGCCTGTGAGGCCGGGCTTCCTCAAAACTTCTCCGGTAGCGTCGGAACCATCGGGGCCATGGAGGCCTCATCCGTGTGTGACCGGAGTAAAGCAGCATGTCCTTGTTCAGGATTGCGGTCGTCCTTTCGCTCGGGGTGGCAATTATGCCGTCCGACCGGGCGCAGCAGGAAGAGCTTTATACGCGCGCCGCATCGGCGGCCCACTGGACGATGACCTTCTGCGACCGCAACGGGCGCACCTGCGAGGTTTCGGCCGGGCTCTGGGATGCGTTCCTCAAGAAGGCCGAGTTCGCCGGAAAGCTCGTCTACGACGTCGCGATCCACACGGCGGGGCCGGACGACGGCGGCCTCAAGGCGATCCCGGCTTCGAGCGAAGGCCGCGGCACGCTCAGCCCGCGCGATCTCGAGCCCGATTGGCGTGGTGCGCCGCAACAGCACGGCATCTGACCCTGCCTTGTCGTCCGGTGCGTGTCGTCACACCCCGCCTGCCGGCAGGGTTTCAACCCTTGCTAACGCCGCTGCCCGGCGCCTATGTCCTATTCGACACGCGAGCCGCCTCGATTTTTGACGACCGATGATTGACGCGAAGCGATCACGGTCCAGGCGCGGCGCCGGAGGACATCTGCCTATGACGCTTCAAAATCTCCAGTCCGACTTCGAACTGCTCGACGACTGGGAGGACCGCTACCGCTATATCATCGAGCTCGGCCGCACCTTGGCGCCGATGCCGGCCGCCCTCAAGACGGAGGCGACGAAGGTGCGCGGCTGCACCAGCCAGGTATGGCTCGTGAGCGAGGCCGGTCCGGCGGCAGCGGGCGAGGGAGGGCCCGAGCTGCGTTTTCTCGGCGACAGCGACGCCCACATCGTGCGCGGCCTGATCGCGATCCTCTTCGCGCTTTACGACGGCAAGCCGGCGAAGGACATCCTCGCCACCGAGCCCGAGACCGTCTTTCATGCGCTCGGCCTCAAGGAGCATCTGACGCCCCAGCGCTCGAACGGCCTCGCCTCGATGGTCGAGCGGATCCGGGCGGATGCGCGTACTGCGCTCGCTGCGGCGTGACGGCGCGTGCCGGTCCTAGAGCCGTTCTGGTTTGAGTGGAATCGCAGAACGGCTCTAAGTTTTTGCTTTATCGTGCTTCTTACCGGAAAACCGGTTCCCGCTTTTCCGGAAGCACTCTATCCGGCATCGGGTCCGGCGTCGATCGAGGGACGATAGTCGCTCGTCCCCCAGTGGCGCACGCGGGCCGCGCGCGAGCCGGCAGGCGCCTCGCCGATCAATCCGTAGTGGCGCGCGAGCGCGGAGAGCGCGATGGTGAGCACGAGCTTCGCTGAGCGCTGCGGCCAGCGCGCGCGCCGCTCGATCTCCTCCAATCCCTTGAGGTGCCCGCACACGTCGATCAGGATGCCGGCGAGCTCCGGCCCCACCGCGTCGAGGGCGCGCCGCACACGCTCGGCTGCGGCGATCACGTTATCGGCCTGCTCCGCCGCCTGCGCCCCGCGCCGTCCGCTGCCGCCCGTGCTCGCCGTCACGCTCCAGCTCTGCGTGACGTTGGGCGACATCTGCGCAAACCAGATGTCCGCGCGCAACCGCTCGCCTGCATTGAACTCCGCCTCGCCGATGAGTGGATTGCCGTTGCGGTCGCGCCGATGGAACAGCCAGGAGAGCGGGCTTTCGGCAACGTTTCTGCCAGGCCGTGCCCGGTCCGCCAGCGGCGTGCGGGCTTTCCGCGCCGGCCTGGGGCGCGTCTCAATCCCTGTCGGACGTGTCATGGAGATGCTCCCGAGGTCTGCGTAGTTCAGAACGGCGCGGATAGGCCAAGCGGCCCGTGCCCGATCCTGGCCGGCCCGATCATGGCCGGGACGATCCATTCCATCAGCTCGAGTGCGCGGTCAAAGACCGGGTCGTCGCGCTTGTCCTCGATGACGGCGCAAGCGTGAGCAACCGTCGTGCGGTCGCGCGCAAAGACGTGCCCCACTTGTGTGAGGCTCAGTCCGCAGGACACGTGCGCAACGTACATGGCGACCTGCCTCGCGAGCGCGACCGGCGCCTTTCCGCGCGAGGGCTTCGAGAGATCGGCCTGCGGGACGCCGAAGATATCGCCGATCGCCCCTTCGATGATGCGCCTCAGGCGCGCGGCTTCGCCGGCCGAGGGCGATCCTTGAGGCGTCGGGGCGCCGCCGCGCCAGGTCTCCCACCCCTTCGTCCGCTCGTGTCCGAACCACGGCTCGACGGCCTCGGAACCGGCGCTCCGGCAGGTCCCCGGAAGACAGAAATGAGCGTGCTCGATACCGGATCTGAGGGTCATGCGATCCTCGTGTTCGACCTGACGGGCCAGCGTTCGTAGGCGGATCATAGGCCTGGATGCTTTCGATCTGGAACCAAACCTACCGGAGCGGTGAACGGCGAGGATAAGTCGGTGGCCTCAGCAACGCGCGGGCGCGCTGCAATCCCCGCCTCGTGCGCCCCATGGGAGAGTGCTTCCTCGCTCCGAGGAGACGCTTTGCCGATGCGTTCCCACTCTCGCCTCCCCCCGCCCGACGATGACGCGCAATGGCCCGCGCATGAGCGCGCAGCAGAACTCGCACGTCTCGTGCCGCTCTGGCCTTCCGAGATCGCGGATACCTCGCGTGCGGGCCGCGCGCGCCTCGTCGCGACGCTTTACCGGGCCCTCAAAGCCGAGCGGCGGCGCGGCGTCGGCGGCCACTGGAGCTACGATCTTGCACGCCACGCCGCCCTTCTCGCCGCGTGGCGACGGGAACGCGCCGCACTGGGCCTGCGAGACGCGCCCGTGTCCCGCACCGTGCCCAGGCCTGAACGAAAAAGGGCGTCGGCCCGTTGAGCCGACGCCCGCAATTGTTACGCGGATGAGCGCCTATTTCTCGCGGCGCGTGCCGAGGCCCATCTTCTTTGCGAGATCGGATCTCGCACGCGCGTAATTCGGCGCCACCATCGGGTAATCGTGCGGCAGGCCCCACTTCTCGCGGTACTCCTCCGGCGAGAGGTTGTAGTGCGTGCGCAGGTGGCGCTTCAGCGACTTGAACTTCTTGCCGTCCTCGAGGCAGACGATGTGGTCGGGCATCACCGACTTCTTCACGGGCACCTTCGGCTTCAGTTCCTCGCGCTCGGGCTGCGGGCTCGAACCCGTCGCGCGGCTCAGGGCCGCGTGCGTCTCATTGATGAGTTGCGGCACGTTTTCCGCGCCGATCGTATTGTTGCTTACAAACGCCGACACAATCTTCGCTGTCAGCTCGACCAACTCGGGCCCGCTACCGTCTTCCATCGATCTATCCTTCCCAAGCGTCCCGCGCCTTCGCGCGGACGCCGAACACTTCGCTACGCAAAGTCGAACCGAAGGCCAGCGCAGTCTTCCCGCCCGGCTTCCAAGCTCAACTCAATATGTTCGTGCCATCGACCCGCAGGCTTGTTTCACCATTGAGCATTCCGACTTTTGACGTCTTTGGACAACATTCCCCGTTAGATGTCAACGCTCTCTGCCCAAATCTTAGACAATGCCTAACTTCCTGCTCGTTGCATATTTTTACGACAATGTGGGATTTTGCTGACAACCTCCCCCTCCCAACACGGGTTTCTCAAGCTTAAATTCCGAGCCCCACTCGCTCACTTCCAATAAATCTTCCTTGCTCTGCCGGGCGTTGCCAGGAAATCCTTGGTAAAGTTTCTTCATGTCACGCGTTTGCCGGGCGTTGCCTCGCGCCATCTTTTGATCGCGGCAGATCGCTGCTCCGCGGCATGGCACCTTTCGTCCGCGCGGGTGCGTGCTTATTTGACAAGCTCGGCTCTCCCGGCCGAAACATGCGGGAGCCCGAACGCCGCCAGTCCGGCGCCTCCTTTCGCAACTCAGTCAGAAGGTCCCCGCCATGCATGGGCCCACTCCGCGCGTCCAGCCGTCCGCGCCACCCCAGGCCGCGCGCAAACCCGTCACGACCGTTCGCCACGGCGTCACGCTCGTCGACGACTACGCCTGGCTCCGGGCCGCCAACTGGCAGGACGTGATGCGGGACCCGGCCCTTCTGGAGCCGGAGATCCGTGCCTATCTTGAAGCGGAAAATGCCTATACGGCGGAGGCGCTCGCCGACACGCGCGGGCTGCAGGACACGCTGTTTGGCGAAATGAAGGCCCGCCTCAAGCCCGACGACTGGACGGTGCCGAGCCCCGACGGCCCCTTCGCCTACTACTCGAACTACGTCACCGGCGGCCAGTACCCGCGGCTCTGCCGCACGCCGCGCGACGGAGGCGCGGAGGAGGTTCTGCTCGACGGCAACGCGGAAGCCGCCGGCAAGCCCTACTGGGATCTCGGCGCGGCAACGCACAGCCCCGACCATCGCCTCCTCGCCTATGCCGTCGACGACAAGGGCTCGGAGCTCTACACGATCCGCGTGCGCGACCTCGCGACCGGCCGCGATCTTCCCGACACCATTCCCGACACGCGCGGCGACGTGGTGTGGGCCAACGACAGCCGGACGCTGCTCTATGTGCGCCTCGATGCGCATCACCGCCCGCGCGTGGTCTATCGCCATCGGCTCGGCACGCCGGCGTCCGACGACGTGCTCGTCTATGCGGAAACCGACGCCGGCTTCTCGATCGCGCTCGGCAAGACGCTGTCGTCGCGCTTCCTGATCCTCGACACGCACGACCACCAGACGAGCGAGATCCACCTCATCGACGCCGACAATCCGGACCAGACGCCGTCGGTCGTGGAGCCGCGGCGGCAGGGCCACGAGTACAGCGTCGATCATCACGGCGAGCGGCTCTTCATCCTCACCAACTCGGACGGCGCGGAGGATTTTCGCATCTGCGAGGCGCCCGTCGCCACGCCCGGCTTCGCCAACTGGCGCGAAGTCGTGCCCCATCGCCCGGGCCGGCTCATCCTCGATACGGCCGCCTACAAGGACCACCTCGTTCGCCTGGAACGCGAGGACAGCCTGCCGCGCATCGTGATCCGCGCGATCGCGGACGGCAGCGAGCACGCCATTCACTTCGACGAAGAGGCCTATGCGCTCGGCATGGCCGAAGGCTACGAGTTCAACACCACGTCGCTGCGCTTCGTCTATTCCTCGATGACGACGCCGGCCGAGACGTACGATTACGACATGGCCGCGCGTACGCGCGTTCTGCGCAAGCGCCAGGAGGTGCCGTCCGGTCACGATCCGGCGGACTACGTCACGCGCCGCCTGTTTGCGCCCGCCGCAGACGGCGAGACCGTGCCCGTCTCGCTCCTCTACCGCCGCGATACGCCGCTCGACGGATCGGCCCCGCTCTTCCTCTACGGCTACGGCTCCTACGGCATCTCGATCCCGACGTCGTTCGCGACCGCACGCCTCTCGCTCGTCGACCGCGGCGTGATCTTCGCCATCGCGCACGTGCGCGGCGGGCGCGACAAAGGCTATCGGTGGTACACGGACGGCAAGCACAAGAAGAAGCTCAACACCTTCACCGACTTCATCGCGGCGGGCGAGCATCTCGTCCGGGAAGGCTATACGAAGCGCGGGCGCATCGTCGCCAACGGCGGCTCGGCGGGCGGCATGCTGATGGGCGTGGTCGCCAACATGGCGCCCGATCTCTTCCTCGGCATCATCGCGGACGTACCGTTCGTCGACGTGCTCAACACGATGCTCGACAAGGACCTGCCGCTCACGCCGCCGGAATGGCCGGAGTGGGGAAACCCGATCGAGAGCGCGGAGGATTTCGCGATCATCCGTTCCTACAGCCCGTACGACAACGTGGAGGCCAAGCCCTACCCCCACATCTTCGCCTACGGCGGGCTCACCGATCCGCGCGTGACCTACTGGGAGCCCGCGAAGTGGATCGCGAAGCTGCGCCGGCTCAACACCAGCGACAACCTCGTGCTGCTCAAGACGAACATGGAAGCGGGGCACGGCGGCGCATCGGGCCGTTACGAGCGGCTGAAGGAGGTCGCTCTCGATTATGCGTTCGCGCTCAAGATCGCGGGGCGCGCGGGGACTTAGCGACCGCGCCGTTACGCGGGGAGCGGTCAAGGCGGCTGCCGCCCGTACCGCAGCGGATGTGTCTGGATCCCGGTCTTCGCCGGGATGACGGAATTACCGGTCGGATCCGCGCCCACACCTGTGACGTCACCCCGACGTCATGGCAGAGCCATGCTTCGCATGGACGGTCGGGGTCCAGACACGTCTCCGCATAATGCAACAGACCCCGTTGGGGACTTAAGCACCGCCGAGGAGTTTCCGGACGTAAGCCGGCACGATCTCCGTCGCGCGGCCGTAGACGGCCTCGGCAAACAGCGACTGTCCTTCCGACGGCTCGAGATTGAGCTCGACCGTATGCGCGCCGGACGCGCGCGCCTCGGCGACGAAGCCAGCCGCGGGATAGACGTTGCCGCTCGTCCCGATGGAGATGAAGAGATCGGCCGCGGCGAGCAGCTCGGCGATGCGCTCCATGTGATAGGGCATCTCGCCGAACCACACGACGTCCGGGCGCATGAAACCCGCCTCCCCGCAGGCGCGGCACGCTGTGGCGAGCGAGAGATTTTCGCGGCACGGCACACTCGTTCCGCAGGCGCCGCAGAGCGCGCGGAAGAGCTCGCCATGCATGTGGATCAGGTTGCAGCTGCCCGCTTCCTCGTGCAGCGCATCGACGTTCTGGGTGACGATCCACACCTCGCCCGCGTGCTCGCGTTCGAGCGTTGCCAGCGCCGCATGCGCGGCGTTGGGGCGGACGTCCGCGTGGGCCTGCCTGCGCATGTTGTAGAACTCGTGCACGCGCACGGGATTGCGGGCGAAGCCTTCGGGGGTCGCCACGTCGCGGTAGTCGTACTGGGCCCAGAGGCCGCCCTTGTCGCGAAACGTCGGAACGCCGGACTCTGCGGAGAGCCCGGCGCCCGTGAGGATAACGATGGATGCGCCTGTCATGGCCCCGTTCTGCCATGCACGCCGGCGCCTGGCCAGCGCAGGCTACTTCTTCTTCACGTCGACCTTGAACGAGATCTCTGCCTTCTTGCGCTCGGTGCCGGCGCGCGTGATCGTGGCGCCGCACTTGTAGCTCTGAGCGAAGCCGTCGAGCTTGCAGGAGCGCGTGTCGACGGTGAAGTCGAGGTCGCGCTTGTTCGGCAGGCGGTTGATGTCGATCGGATCGTCGATCGAAACGTCCTTGTCGATCAGCGCCAGCTTGATGGTGTGCACGCCGGGCTTGACCTCTTTCGTCAGCTTCCAGTTGGGCTGCACCTCGGCCTTGTCGCTGATCACGGCCGTCTGCTGGCTCGCGCCGTCGATGGTGACGCGCGCGAAGAAGTCGCCGGCCGACAGCTCGTCGGCCCGGTCGAGCGCCTTGAAACGCGTCACCGTGACCGTGATCTCGTGCTTCGCGCCCTGCGCGCCTGCTTCGGTCGGCTGGAGCAGGACGACGCCTCCCGCGAGGACCGCAAAACCCGCCCCCGCCGCACACAAGCGTACGGCTTTCTCAAAACATGCTCTCAACATCTGTCTCTCCCCAAGAAGTCGTGTGGCGGGACCTGAAACCTCGCGTGGCGGATCGTTCCGCTTCGCAGACGCCTCAAACGCGGCCCGCGTGCGCACGCTACCAGGAAAGCGAACCCCGCAAAGCGCCCTCCGTATTCATCCGAAGACAGCCGTTGCTCTTCAGTGACATGACGAATGCGGCACCAGAACACGCGCCCCGGCGGACGCCTGTCTCTTTGCGTATGCAGCCAATGGGTTAGCGTAAACGGGGCCCTTCCTGCGCCCCGCACGCATCGGCCTCCCGCATTTTAAAAATACGGGGACATCCGATGAAGCGGCCGTGCGTCCAGGCGGCGACGCGCGTCCGTCGAGGGCACGGCGCCGCCCTCGGCGGTCCGCGCGACCACAAAAAAGCCGCCCGGACATTCGCCGGGCGGCTCAGCAAAAAAAGAAGGGCCCCTGTAAGGAGCCCTTCCCGAATTCGTTTGCCTTGTTTAGGCGGCTTCGGCGCGTAAGGCCGTCAGCTTCTTATCCTCCTCAAGGTCGAGATCAGATTTCAGTGCAATTCCGACGTATCGTACACCGTCCTTCTTCTTGACTTTCTGAATTCCGAACTCGGCAATCTCACGACCAAATGTTGGAAGTGCTAGAGGCTCCTTCTGACGTTCTTCACACCATACGCAGTAGGCTTCGTAGAGAGATGTTGC
>ERZ869909.790-NODE-790-length-31513-cov-5.107234_pt1 | contig 31513 bp, 30 predicted proteins | sample MGYA00520892_ERZ869909 | MGnify/ENA primary metagenome ERZ869909 (study PRJEB32215, sample SAMEA104723947) | bioreactor metagenome | biome: bioreactor; feature: anaerobic bioreactor; material: water | place: China | collected 2015-03-12 ...
TCGGTCGGTGCCCGGGTCAATGTGGTCGCAAGCAGAGTCCCTGTTGGCTTGGGGGAGCCGGTATTTGATCGGCTTGATGCTGATATTGCCCATGCCATGATGAGCATCAATGCGGTAAAAGCAGTAGAAATCGGCGATGGCTTTGCTGTGGTCGAGCAAAAAGGCTCGACCCACCGTGATGAATTAACGCCACAAGGCTTTAGCGCCAATCATGCTGGTGGCGTGCTGGGCGGGATCAGCAGTGGTCAGGACATTCGGGTGAGTATTGCGCTGAAACCGACCTCCAGCATCAGCATTCCAGGCAAGAGCATCAACCTGGACGGTGAGCCGGTGGATATGCTAACCAAGGGGCGGCACGATCCCTGTGTTGGGATCCGGGCCGTACCGATTGCTGAAGCCATGCTGGCCATTGTGTTGATGGATCATCTGTTGCGTCATCGGGCGCAGAACCCGGATGTGGTCTGCAACACACCGGATATTGCCCGCCTGCAAGACGAATGAGTGGGCTGCCAACACAGCATGCTGTACCAGCCTTAGTACTGGCGTACTTTGCTTACTACGGTGTGCTGGGCATCTTTACTCCATATCTGGGGCTTTTTCTTGATGGCCGCGGCCTAAGTTCTTACGACATCGGCCTGCTGCTGGCCTTGGTCACCGCTACCCGCATTGTAGGCCCCAGCCTTTGGTCTCTCGTTGCTGAGCGGCAAGGGCGCCCACTGCTGATCATGCGGCTGGGCGCTGTGCTCGCTTTGCTTGGCTGGCTTAGCAGCTTCTTCGACCAGGGTTTTTGGTTGCTGTTGCTTGGTTTCAGTCTCTTCAGTTTTTTCTGGACGGCTATCCTGCCGCAACTGGAAGTCACCACCTTTCACTTCTTGAATGATAATACCAGCCGTTACAGTCGGATCCGGAGCAGTGGTAGTGTTGGCTACATTGTACTGGTGTTGGTGGGTGGGGTTTTGCTGCAAAGCTTCGGTACCGAGGCGTTACCCTATGGCGCAGCTCTGCTGATGCTGCTGCTGATTGGCAGTTTATTTTTATTACCAGAGCTTACCGCAGCCACAGAAAACAGCGCTGAGAGAAGGGGCTTTGGCCGTTTGTTATCTCAACCGGTGTTTCTCTGCTTTATGGGCGCGGCTTTTATTCTGCAGATGAGCTTTGCCCCTTTTTATGGCTTTTTCACTTTGTATGCCCGGGATCTGGGCTACAGCGGGGTAGCCACCGGACTTTTTATCAGCCTGGCGGTGCTGGCGGAAATTATCGCATTTTTCTGGATGGGTGCTTTGTTAAAGCAGCGCAGTTACCGGTTGGTGCTGAGTTGCTGTTATGGCCTGACGATGCTGCGGTGGCTGATGCTGGCCTATCTGGCACATTCGCCGCTCTGGCTGGCAGTCAGTATGTTGATGCATGCCGGTAGTTTCGCCATTGCTCACAGTTGTGCTATGCAGTTTGTGCAGCATTACTTTCCCAAAGCATTACGCAGCCGGGGCCAGGCGCTGTATGCCGGTTTGATTTTTGGCGGCGGTGGTGCTGTCGGCGCTTATGCTGCTGGCATCTTGTGGCAGAATGGTGCTGGTGCAACCCAAACCTTTGTTATCGCAGCCATCACAGCCGGAGTGGCGATGCTGTGTGCGCTTTGCCTGCCGGCTCAGGTTCACGCCGAGCCCTCAGAAAGAGCGGCTGACTGATAATACAAAGGCATCATCGCCCCAGCGCTCTTTGAGGGTCGTGGTATGCAGGCCTGCGCTCAGGATAAAGCCAGCCAGATCGGTGCTGAGTACTAGCTCGGCATGGAAAAAGCCAGATTTTCCTTCCCAATCGTAGCGGTCTTTATCAAATGAATGCGAGCGATCCAGGCCAGCCTGCAGAGTCCAGCCTGGGCTAAGTGCAAAGCTCCGGGCAATTTTCACCACCATATGACCGCCACCAAAGCCAAAATAATCGTTGCTGTACCACAGCGATAATTCATACGGGTTTCTGTTGAGTATTAGGTGCACTTCACGAAAATTTAGATCCGAACTGTAGCCGCGGCCATGGTAGGTGTATTGAGACAGTCCAATATCCAGGCCAAAATGGTTAAACTGATGGTAGTAACCCAGGTAGCCATCGAACTCTACCTTGGTACCTTCGCCGAAGTCGACATTCGAGCCCCAAAAACCGGCATAAAAGCCATTGCCGGCTTCCCAGACCAGCCCCGGCTGAAAGGCTGGTTTCTTATCCGTCTGGCTCACACCATTAAACAGATAATTATTGGTAACTGCCAGCTCCAGGGTCCAGTTTGCCTGAGCAGGTGATAAGCTAGCGTACAGCAGAGTACTGCCAAGCAGAGTCGTCGCCATTACTGATGGGTTCATAGGAACTCCTGTCCACTGTTTAACATTTAAGCTGGTTTAATCGCTCATCCATTTGGCCGGTGATGTGATCGATGGTATCACTCACTTCTTTATTGCGCCGGGCCAGTTGCTCAAGCTCCCGGGTCGCATCGCCTATGGCCGAAATATTGCGGTTAATCTCATCGCTCACCTGGTTCTGTTCTTCCGCTGCAGTCGCTACCTGAAAGGAATTATCCGCAATGGCTGACATATCGCTGGTGGCGACGGATAGCTTGTCGTAGGCGACCACAGCTTCACTCAAGGTTTGCTCAATACCGGCGGTATTTTTACTGATTTGCTGCACTGCACCGCCGACCTGGTGCTGTAAATTGGCAATCAGCTGTTTGATTTGATCGGTGGAGCTGTGCGTGCGGGCGGCCAGGGTGCGAACCTCATCGGCCACCACAGCAAAGCCTCGCCCTTGCTCGCCGGCACGGGCAGCTTCGATAGCAGCATTCAGTGCCAGCAAGTTGGTTTGCTCGGCAATCGACTGAATCACTTCAATAATCTGATTAATTTCCTGGCTGCTACCCGCTACCTCTTCAATCTGAACTTTGCTGTGTTCCACATCCACAGCCACCTGACGAAACTCATCCAGTGTGCTTTGGAATAATCCATTGGCTTCATTCAATGCCAAAATGGCATTTTGAGCCCCTTCCGCTGTACTGCCTGCCAGTTGCGCAACTTCATTCGCAGTCGCTGTCATTTCATGCATCGCGGAAACCACATTCTGGATTTCTGCTGCCTGCAGTTGTGTGGCCTGATTGGTTTGTTGACTGGTATCCACCAGGGTGTGGGTTTGTTGTTGCAGTTGGGCGGAAAACTGCTGCAAGGCTTTGATCATCAGAGCCAGCTTAGCCGTAAAGGCATTAAAGCCAGCTGCCATATCCTGCAGCTCCTGATGGCGGCTGCTATCCAGAGTTCGGGTTAAGTCGCCCTCTGCACCTGAAAGGTCCTGCATCAGCAGGCTCATTTTCACAATGGGTTTGGTCGCACGGGCCAGCCAAAGCGACATCAAAGCAACAAAGAGCAGCAACAGGCCAAAGCCGGACAGCAGCATCCGGGCCGTGGTGGCGTTGGCATCCTCTTGCAGTTGCTGCGACAACTCATAGGCGGTTGCCAGTGCCACCTGTTCAGGAACGGCCACCAGGGTATACCAGGTACTGCCAGATGCTTCGATGGGAATAGGGTAGGCCAATACCAACTGATCCTGGTAAGAAAAAAGCCCGCTTCTTCGTTGTTGCAGCGCGGCCGCAAGTTCAGGGGCGAGTAGTTGCAGTGACTGGCCCAACTGATCGGCAAAGCGGTTGGAGGCTACCACCAATTGCTGCTCGCTGAGCAGGTAAAGATCGGCCTGACCATCGTACAGGCTGGCAGCCTGGCGCAGCAACGACTCCTGCAGTACCGGCAGATTAATATCAACGCCTGCAACGCCACGAAAGGCACCATTGACCAGCACCGGATACACCAGGGAGGTCAGTAATACTTCGTAACCCGGTCGTATCTCATACTGGTATGGTTCCATCAGGCAGGGTCGGCGGTTATCATGACTGCACAGGTACCACTCGGCCTCACGAATACCAAATTCATTCAGATTACTGAGGTATTTATCCGTAGCATCCGGCGTGCGAATAAACTCCAGGCCGCCTTCGGATGCCACCCAATACACTTCCAGAGTTCCTTGATCGGAACTGTGCTCAATGCCGGTCCCTCGGTAATTCTCGTCACGCCCGTCGTAACCGTTGGCTTCGTACTGGGTGTAAATGGAGGACACGGCTGGGTTGGCTTGCAGCAGATGACGGGCGAATCGCTGAACTTGCTCACGGCTATAGGGTGTATTACCAGAGCCAATCGCTGTGTTGCTCATCAGGCTGGCCAGGTTTTTGGCCACGTCGAAATTCCGGTTCATCACACTGGCAGTATCCAGTGCGTTCACTCTGGCTGCGTCGGTTAGGATCGTTTCTGCAGTAGCCCGCATTGAACTATCCAGCCGTTCAATCGCATTTTGATTGCTGCTTCGGGTGGACTGCCAGCCTATCAGCGCCATGCTGGCCGTACTGATCAGTAGCAATAAGGCCACGCCCAGGCTGAGTTGAAAGCGAAGGGATTGAAACTGCATGATGATATCCTTTGCAAGGTCTACAACAATCTGACCTTTCAAGTTAAGTTCAGAATATCCTTAAATGCAATAGTGTCTGCTGTGCTTGGAAAATTATCCTTCAGCGCCGGAGCAACCATCGCAGCGCTGTGTTCAGCCAGTTTTTGTTGTAAGGTGGGTAGATCAATTTTCCCGGGTGCCACCAGCCTTTGCTGTGCACGGCTTTAGCATGACTAAAGGTCAGAAAGCCTTCCTTGCCATGATAAGCACCGATACCGGAGGCACCAATGCCTCCAAAGGGCAGGTCATCCTGAGCCACCTGCATCAGGCAGTCATTCAGGCAGACTCCGCCAGAGTGGCTGTGCTTCAGGAATCGCTGTTGCAGTGCTGTATTATCACTGAATACATACAACGCCAGAGGCCGGGCTTGAGTACTTAACTCGGTGAAAATATGCTCGATGGTGTTAAAGCTTCGGATGGGCAAAATCGGGCCAAAAATTTCCTGCTGCCACAGGGCATGATCCTCAGGCAAGTTCAGCACCAGCTGCAGTGGCAGCAGGCCGCTGCCATCGTTGAGATAATGCTGCCAGCTGTGTTCAGCGCAACTGATGATGGTGGCACCGGCTTGCTCAGCCTGCTGCAGCAAAGAGCGCATGCGAAGGCGCTGGCGTTCGGTGCACAACCAGCTGTAATCCTGCGGTAGCCGGCTGGCCGGGTACAGTCGGGCAAAGGCGCTTTGAAGTGCATCGATGAGAGCTGGTTCGATTTGCGCATCAACCCAGAGATAGTCGGGCGCGACGCAGGTTTGGCCGGCATTGGCGCACTTGCCAAACACCAGCCGTTCGGCACTGACCGCCAGGTTGGCATCGGCCGCAACAATGGCCGGTGACTTGCCTCCCAGCTCAAGGGTCACCGGGGTAAGATTGGCGGCAGCGGCCTGCATGACTTTACGGCCAACCGCGGTGGAGCCGGTAAACAGCAGATGATCAAAGGGCAAGGCGGCAAACGCAGCGGCTTGCTTTGCATCACCGCTAAATACGGCGACTTGCGTGCTTGGAAACACCGCTGCCAGCAGGTGCTGCAAACACTGATTGGTGGCTGGGGTATCCTCCGACAGCTTCAGCATCACCCGGTTGCCGGCAGCCAGCGCGGCCATCAAAGGCCCTAGCGTTAAAAAGACCGGGTAATTCCAGGGCACCATGATACCAACCACTCCTTTGGGCTGGTACTGAATGAAATTACGGGCTGGCTGAAACAACCAGCTGGTGTGGCGCTTTTCCGGCTTCATCCAACGCTTTAATTTCCGTTGCTGGTACGCCAAACCCTGCAGAGTAGGCAACAATTCAATCCGCAGGCTTTCCTCAGCACTGCGATGACCAAAATCTTTGGACAGCGCGGCGGCAAGGGCGTTTAGCTGCTGCTTAAACTGCTGTTCCAGTTGCACCAACGCATTGACGCGTGAGCGATAGTCGGGGTAAGGCTGAGCCTGGGCCGCCTGCTGTTGGCTGGCAAAGGTGGCAGCTAATTCTGAGGTATCTGAAGTTGAGGTATCAGGGTGCTTGGACATAAAGGACTTACAAGCAGATCATTGGTGTGATTACTCTAGGGGACTTCCATCAGCAACTCAAGTACTGCCACTGGGAAAAACAGAGGTAAGCGGGTACAATGCGCGCCATGAAAACAAGGCTGGGGGAGCGTGATGTCGTCGGTGTTTCGTTTAGGCTTAATTATCAATCCGCTGGCTGGCTTGGGTGGCAGTGTAGGCTTAAAGGGCAGTGATGGCGTGGCTGAACAGGCGCTGGCGCTGGGTGCTGAACCTTTGGCAGGCAAGCGTAGCGAAACCGCGCTGAGTGAATTGGCATCGCTTAAAGAGCGGTTGCTGATTAAAACCGTGGCCGGCAGCATGGGTCAGCAATTGGCAGAGCAGCTTGGTTTTCACTGCAAAGTTTGTTATCAACCGGCTGGGGAGCCAACTACGGCGGACGATACTGAAGCAGCGGCCCGGGCTTTGGTGGCTGATGGCATCGATTTGCTGCTGTTTGCCGGTGGTGACGGCACCGCCCGTAATATTTGTGCGGTGCTGCCAGAGCAGGTGACTGCGCTGGGTATTCCTGCCGGCTGTAAAATTCACTCCGGTGTCTATGCGATTAGCCCCACCGCTGCTGGCAAGTTGGTGGCCAGCCTGGTTCGAGGCGAACTGGTATCCATGCGTCAGGCGGATGTGATGGATATTGATGAGCAGGCGTTTCGTCAGGGGGTGGTGAAAGCCCGGCGCTTTGGTGAGCTGTCCATTCCCGCTGCCTTGCAATACGTGCAAAGCGTGAAAATGGGCGGGCGCGAATCGGAAGAGCTGGTGCTCGATGATCTTGCCGCCTGGGTCGTCAGTCAGATGGACGACGATGTGCGTTATGTGATGGGCTCGGGGTCTACGGTTGCTGCGGTGATGCAGCAGCTTGGTTTGGATAACACCTTGTTGGGTGTTGACGTGGTTGAAAATGGTCAGCTGATTGCCAGTGATGTGACCGCCAGTCAGCTCCTGGCGCTGGTGCAAGACAAACCGAGCAAGCTGATCATCACCTTGATTGGTGGGCAGGGCCATGTGTTTGGCCGTGGCAATCAACAGCTGTCACCAGCAGTGATCCGGGCGATAGGCCGGGATAATATCTGGCTGATAGCCACCAAAGCCAAATTGCAGCAACTGGCTGGCAGGCCATTGTTGGCCGATACCGGAGATGCAGCTTTGGATCAGCAGCTGCAGGGGTTGATCCCGGTACTGACCGGCTACAACGATTATGTGATGTATCGATTAGGAGAGGCAGATTAATGGACAGCACGCACTTTATCTCGGCCGTGGCCGACTATTTTGACCAGATGATCCCATTAGCCAGCGACGACGAGTTGTTTGCTGCCGGTTATCTGCGTGGTCACTTTGATCTGGCTGTTGGCACTCTGGAAGTGGCGGGAGCGCCTTTTAATCAGCTGGAATTGCAAGCGCAGGTGGAGCAAAGTTTGGCGCAAGCCATTGCCAATGGAGAGCTCAGCAGCGACGATCAGCAGTTGGTCACCGGCCTTTGGCGGCAGGTTCAGCAACTGGCGGCCTGACAGCCGACTTGGTTTGCGGTACTATAGGGCTTCTTTGCTGTAGCTACAGCGTCAATCACAAAGTGAGTTTTATGTCTGAACAATACACATCGTTAGAACAGCACGCCAGTTATGGCATTGGTTTGCAAATGGGCCAGCAACTGGCCGACAACCCTTTTGATGGGCTGGATATCCATGCCGTGGCTGCTGGTTTACAAGCCGCTTTTCAGGGCGAAGCCCCGGCAGTCTCAGAAGAGTTAATTCGTGCTGCGTTCACTGAAATCAGTCAGCGCATGCAGGCAGCTCAGGCTGAAAAAGCAGAGCAGGCCGCTAAAGTAGGCGAAGATTTCCTGGCAGAAAATGCCAAGCGCGCTGAAGTGACTGTCACTGAGTCTGGCTTGCAGTTCGAAGTGCTGAATGCCGGTGCTGGCGATAAGCCTGGTCGTGAGTCGACGGTGCGTACCCACTATCACGGTACTCTGATCGATGGCACTGTATTTGATAGTTCCTACCAGCGTGGTGAGCCGGCGGAGTTCCCTGTGTCTGGTGTGATTGCTGGCTGGACTGAAGCCCTGCAGATGATGCCGGTAGGTGCCAAGTACCGTCTGTATATCCCGCACGAGCTGGCCTACGGTGAGCGCGGTGCAGGCCATGCGATTCCACCATTCAGTGCCCTGGTGTTTGATGTCGAGTTGCTGGCAATTGTTGAGTAATTCGTTGCCTAAAATCAGGTGCTGAGGCACCTGATTTTATAAGAGCTCATCCTTTGTATGGGTTTGTCGTCAGTCGAGCCGCTTGACTGAGTATCACCAGCACTGCTACCAGCGCATAGGCTACAAAGATCCACTGCATCCAGTCCGCCATCGACGCGCCGGCAAATTGCCAGTCAATGGCGCCACAAGGCCCAATCGGATCAAAAATCGCAGGGAACCACTCGTGCAGTGGCATCCAATCAGGAAAATCTGCGAATAAAGCGCAACTGTAAAAGCCACCATCGGCAATAAGTTGCTCGATGTCACTGAGCTTTCGCGCTTGCAGCCAGCCATAGATGGCCGCTGCCAGCCAGCCCAAACTTGCCAGTATCCGTATTGGCCCACTGCCTGGAGCCAACAAGCCAAGCAAGGCTGCTAACAGAATACCAGCCACGGCAGCCCGGATGTAAACACACTGCATGCAAGGCTCCAGTCCCATCCCGTATTGAAAGTACAATGCAGCCAGTTCAAGCCCCAACGCAGTCAGAAATAACAACAGCCAGCTTAGTCGTTGCTTCGAGAATTTTTTTAGCCACTCAAACATCCGTCAGGCTCCGGGAAAAGTCTAGTTTTGAGGCAGTTACTCTATGTCATTGCGCATCTGGTTACAACTCTGGCTGCAAAAGCTTGCCAAAATGGTTGCACCACTTGTTAACTGATGGTTCTCTGGTACAATCAGTCGATAATCTAAAACAAAGATAGCAAAAGTGGACCTCCCTGGATGACCAATCTTATCAAAGCACAAAGCCCAGCCGGTTTTGCAGAAGAATACATTGTTGACTCAATCTGGAATGGCAAGTTTGCCCCAGGCTCCATCTTGCCTGCTGAGCGGGAATTGTCAGAGTTGATTGGCGTCACTCGTACTACATTGCGCGAGGTATTGCAGCGGTTGGCGCGTGATGGCTGGCTCACCATTCAGCATGGCAAGCCAACCAAAGTGAACAATTTCTGGGAAACTTCGGGTTTGAACATCCTGGAAACACTGGCGCGATTGGATCAGGATCAGATGCCTGATTTGGTGAACGAGCTGCTTTCTGCCCGTACCAACATCAGCGCGATTTATATCCGTGGAGCCATCAAAACCCATCGCGAAGAAGCGATGGCTTCTTTTGCCGGAGCTGATGAGTTGCCCGATACGGCGGAAGCTTTTGCTGACTTTGACTACAACTTAAACCATGAGCTGGCCCTGCACTCATCCAACCGGATTTATGTGCTGATCCTGAATGGCTTTCGTGGCTTGTACAACAAAATTGCTCGTTTTTATTTTTCCCAGCCTGAAGCCCGTGAACTGGCTCGTTGTTATTACAAGGAATTGCGCGCCTACGCCGAGGCAGGACGTCACGATGAAGTGATTGCTGTGGTGCGAAAGTACGGTTGGGAAAGCGGCAAAATCTGGTTTGGGCTTCGCGCCAGTATTCCGAAAGATTTGATTGAATAAGGTTGCTGTTATCCCGCAATAAAAAAACCGCTGAGGCGGTTTTTTTATTGCGGAAGTGAAAGTGCTTACTGGGGGTTTAACACAGCTCATTGCCATTGGCGGTACCGGAAGCAAAAGCCATTAGATTATCACTGGTGATCTGGCTAATTTGCTGCATCGCCTCTTCGGTAAAAAAGGCCTGATGGCCAGTGATCAGCACATTAGGAAAAGTCAGCAAGCGCTTAAAGACATCGTCATCAATCACCATCTCTGACAGGTTCTCAAAAAACAGGTCGGCTTCCTGCTCGTACACATCCAGCCCCAGATAACCAATTTTGCGACTTTTCAGCGCCCGAATCACTGCTTTGGTATCGATCAGGCCACCACGGCTGGTGTTGATCAGCATCACGTTCTGCTTCATCAGCTCCAGGCTATCCTGATTAATCAGATAACGGGTTTCCGGGGTTAGCGGGCAGTGTAAACTGATGATATCGGCTGCACGGTACAACTCGGGCAGGGGCACATAAAGCGCTCCCAGCTGTTTTAGCTCTGCGTCTTCGTACAGGTCATGGCAAATTACGCGGCAACCAAAGCCCAGCAAAATTTTCGCAGTGGCTTTGCCTATGCGGCCGGTACCGATCAGGCCCACGGTTTTGCCGTGCATATTAAAGCCGAGCAAACCATCCAGAGAAAAGTTATCGTCCCGCACCCGGTTGTAGGCTTTATGCAGCTTACGGTTCAAGGTCAGCATCATACCAACGGTATGTTCAGCCACGGCCTCTGGCGAGTAAGCCGGTACCCGTGCTACCCGAATGCCCAGCTGTTTGGCGGTATCCAAATCGACATTGTTAAAACCAGCGCAGCGCAAGGCAATCATCCGTACCCCTTCAGCGTGCAAGGCTTCTAGTACCGGCGCCGATAAGTCGTCGTTGACAAAGGCGCAGATGGCACTGCTGCCGGCGGCCAGCGCGACGGTGTCGGGGTTTAACTTCAGCTCCAGATAGTGAAACTCCAGTTTGGTATCGGCCCAACGACTAAAAGCCTGTTGATCATACTTTTTGGCACTGTATACGGTAACTTTCATGCGGTGTATCCCTGTTTCAGTTTGTCCACAGTGTAGCAAAAAAGAGGCATCAGTTATTGTGGCCGATCAATGAAGGTTATGGATTGAGCAATTCCTCAATGCTTTGTCGCAGTGCCAGTGGCTTGGTGCGCGGTGCATAGCGCTTCACGACCTCGCCCTTACCATTGACTAAAAACTTGGTGAAGTTCCATTTGATGGCGCGGGTTTTCAGCAAGCCACGAGCCTGGTTTTTCAGGAACTCAAACACCGGCTCGGCTTCAGGGCCATTTACTAGTACTTTGGCCAACACTGGAAAGCTAACGCCATAGTTTAGCTCGCAAAATTGCTGAATATCCTGATCTGAACCGGGCTCCTGGCCCCCAAACTGATTGCAGGGAAAGGCCAGGATCTCAAAATCGCGATCTTTATAGGTTTGATACAGCGCTTCCAGCTCCTGGTACTGCGGGGTAAAGCCGCATTGGCTGGCGGTATTGACCACCAGCACGGTTTTGCCTTTGTACTGTGACAAATCAACAGGCTTGCCCTGTGCGTCTTTCACGGTAAAGTGATGCAGGTTGTTCATCCGTTCTTCCCCAAAAGGTTTTTGCTTTTTTGTGGCCATCTTTGTACGCTTAGCGCCATTCCTTAGTTTACGACAGAAGTAAGACACTGGTATGACAAATTCCGCGAACAGCAAAAAAGTCGCCTTTATTGGCTTGGGTGTGATGGGCTATCCGATGGCGGGTTTTTTACAAAAACACGGCCATGCTACCTGCGTGTACAACCGCACCGCCAGCAAAGCTGAGCACTGGGCCGGGCAGTATGGCGGCGAGTCTGGTAGTACACCGGCAGAAGCAGCTCAGGGGGCCGAGCTGGTGTTTCTCTGCGTTGGCAATGACGATGATGTGCGCTCGGTGGTTTATGGTGAGCATGGCGTGTTGGCAAGCATGCAGCCTGGCTCGGTATTGATTGATCACACCACAGCCTCGGCAGAGCTGGCGCGGGAGCTGGCAGCCGCTTGTGCCGAACAGGGCATTGGCTTTTTGGATGCTCCGGTATCCGGCGGCCAGGCCGGTGCCGAAAACGGCGTGTTGACCATCATGGTCGGCGGTGATAGCGATACCTATGCCAAAGCTGAGCCGGTGATGCAGGCTTATGCCCGTTGCTGCAAGTTATTGGGCCCGGCTGGTGCCGGCCAATTGGCGAAGATGGTCAATCAAATCTGCATTGCCGGTGTGGTGCAGGGGCTGGCCGAAGGCCTGCATTTTGCCCAAAACGCCGGCCTGGATGCCGCCGCTGTGGTGGAGGTGATTTCACAAGGCGCAGCCCAGTCCTGGCAGATGCAAAACCGCTATCAAACCATGCTGAAAGGCGAATACGACTTTGGCTTTGCCGTCGACTGGATGCGCAAAGATCTCAGCATCGCGCTGAACGAAGCCCGCAAAAACGGCAGCCATTTGCCACTGACTGCCCTGGTCGATCAGTTCTACAGCGAAGTCCAGCGCATGGGCGGCAACCGCTGGGATACCTCTAGCCTGCTGGCTAGGTTGCACAAATCTTAGCAAATCCGTTGATAGGCTTTGGGGATGCTTGATTGCGTCCCTAAAGCCAGTTTCCTTTCATAGGTCACTCAACTTCAGCCTGTGATGATAACAATCTATTTATGGGTTGTTGCAAATCTTTGCTTGTGTTAGCTTTTTATCGACTCTAAGAATAATGAGAAAGGAATTACTATGAAATGGTTGTTAGGAGTGGCTTTGTTGGTGCCGCTGTCTGTTGTGCAGGCAGAATCTTTTAGTGGGCATGAGTCTATTCAGACCACGGCCAATTGCTTTCGCGGCCCATTTGAGAGCTCTGTTACTTTGGCACAGCGTTTAGAGCAAATGCCAGCTGAACAGCAGGAGCGTGTGAGTCGTGTGTTTGTACAACCGCAGTTTGAGCAGCGGCTGAACACTGTTTATTGCCGTGACTTTATGTACCTGGTCGACGATGTTGAAGTGCGGGGCGTGGTTGTGGCACCGGTTCACCCGGATAAAGCAGAGCAGCCCTTGCCGGTATTGATTTATAACCGTGGCGGCAATGCTGGTTTTGGTGCGCTACGGTTTCCATTTGTATACCATCAATTAATCAGCTGGGCAGAGCAGGGCTATATTGTGATTGCCAGCAATTACCGCGAGCAGGATGAGTTTGGTGGTGCCGATGTGGCCGATGTTGAAGCCTTATTGCCGATTATTCAGCAGATGCCGATGGCCGATCAAAGCAAGATTGCCATGTGGGGCGTAAGCCGTGGCGGTATGCAAAGTCTGATGGCGGTGCGCAATATGCCAGAGGTTAAGGCGCTGGTGTTCTCGGTAGGTGTGATTGATTTAGAGAAAGAGCTCGAGTTTCGTGCTGAAATGGAAAATGTGTATCAGGCCAGGATCCCTGATTATGCTAACCGTAAAGAGCAGGCTCTGGCTGAGCGCTCAGTAGTGCAGTGGTTGGATGAAATCCCGGCCGAGCTGCCGATCCTGATTTTGCATGGCGAGCAAGATGATCGGGTGCATGTCAGCAATGCCACACGTTTTGCCAAGTTGCTGCAGCAGCGGGAGCAGCCGCATCAGCTGCATATCTATCCGGATGCTGGCCACAATGTTTTCAATGAGTCTTTTGATGATATGAAGAACTGGCTGCAACAACAATTGCAGTAAAGCTTTATGAGGACGAAGTCTGCTTAGCGAGTTAATCGCGGATCTGGCATAAAATCCAACTCAGTCAGGCTGGCACGACAGGCAGTGAACGTTGGATGCTCTGGGTTCAGTAACACGTTATGCTCACGCGGTGCCAGTACGCTGGGCACCGCTAAAGCCAGGCTGGCTTGCTGTTGCAGCCAGTTGTCACCAATACTGGCTGTTTCTGCGGTTGCCGGCTGTTGTTGCCAGCTGACAGGCAGATGCTTTGGGCTTAGGGTGAGTAGTGCTTCATCCGGGATGCTCAAGCGGAATAAACGGTACTGCTTTAACGCCACCCGGTTATTCAGATGCACCAGAATTTCTAGGATGGCTAGTGCCTCGGAGCCGGCGGTATAGACACAGGGCTGACCCTTGCTATTCCAGCGGCCACCATAAAGTCTGGCTCCTTCGCCCTCAAAAGCCTGTGCCGCCCATCTGTGGTGAACCAGACGATACAGCTGCATCAAGCGAATACGCCATGCTCTAAACGACCAATCAGATCAAGCACCGCCTGGCTTTCTGCTGAGGTGGCCAGCATATCAATCGGTGCCTGTTCACCAAGGCCATACACCGGCTCGGTTAGCCAGCGTTTGGTTGCCTGGACGTCCTCGGCAAACAGCGCCGTTGCTGCAGCAAATACGGTGGCAAAGCGATACAGGCGATCGCTTTCATCCTGCGTAAAGCGGCCGCTTTTCGCTCGGCGGGCCAGGGTCGCTGGTGCCAGCTGACAGACTGCCGCCAATTGCTTTTTATCCAGGGTGGACAGTGCTGCCAGTGTATCAAACACTTCGTATGAAAAACCTTGATGCAGCGCCTGGTATAACTTAGGCCCGCGCTCAGCAATACCAAGCTGCTGCCAAAGACTTGGCTTGGCATAAATACGAGGGCTAAATTCGCGGATCACGGCAGACATGGTAATCTCCTATCAATTGATACATTAAAAGTATATCAGGTGAATATTCCTGGTCAATGACACAGTGGTTATTAAGGCGTAGTACACGGGAGTTTTGCAGTTTAGTGATGAGGGGAATGGCTTTGCGTCACTATGGGTATGGTTTTTTGCGCCCGCGCCATAATACAGCACTTTGAACACGTCTGTTATGGACACCGAGAGGCTTCAGCTTGAGCCTTGGCTAGCTTGTTTGGTAAGAGGTCTTAACCAATCGAAGGACTTGATTTACGCGTGATTACTTTAAAATGCGTAATTATGCTTTTCATGCGTAACTGCGCGTAAAGTATCAGGCTTATAGAGGGAATACTTTGAGTGGGTGAGTGGCACCTATAGGTCTGCAAATAGCCACAGCTTGTTCTAAGCAAAAAGGGCGCCATCATGGCGCCCATCGCAATTAAAACAGCAAGATTAAAACTGCATTTCCGGGATATCGCCGGATACCACCAGCTTACCGGCAGTTTTTTGTTGAATTTCTTCAACTGAGACACCAGGCGCCCGCTCCAGCAGATGGAAAGCGCCATCCCGTACTTCCAGTACCGCCAGATCGGTGACGATTTTCTTCACGCAGCCCACGCCGGTCAGGGGCAGGGTGCAGTCGCTTAGCAGTTTGCTGTTGCCGTGTTTGTCGGCGTGCGTCATGGTCACCACAATGTTTTGCGCGCCGGCCACCAGATCCATGGCACCACCCATGCCTTTCACCAGCTTGCCCGGGATCATCCAGCTGGCAATATTGCCCTGCTGGTCGACTTCAAAAGCACCCAGTACCGTTAAATCGACATGGCCGCCACGGATCATGGCAAAGCTTTCGGCCGAGCTGAAAATAGCGGCGCCGGTAGCGGCCGTGACGGTTTCTTTGCCGGCATTGATCATATCGGCATCGATTTCCGCTTCGATTGGGTAGGGGCCCATGCCCAGCAGGCCGTTTTCCGATTGCAGCATCACTTCGATACCGGCTGGTACGTAGTTGGCGACCAGGGTCGGGATGCCAATGCCAAGGTTAACGTAGAAGCCATCTTGCAGTTCCTGCGCCACTCGCATGGCGACTTGTTCACGTGATAAAGCCATTACTGCCTCCTTAACCTTGACGAACCATACGGCGCTCAATGCGTTTTTCAAAGCTGCCTTTGATCACGCGCTGCACGTAAATACCCGGGGTGTGAATTTGGCTGGGCTCCAGCTCGCCCGGCTCGACAATTTCTTCCACTTCGGCCACGGTGATCTTACCGGCTGTGGCGGCCATTGGGTTGAAGTTCATCGCGGTATGGCGAAACACCAGGTTGCCATAGCGATCGGCTTTCCAGGCACGGACGATGGCAAAATCACCGGTAATGGCAGGCTCCAGCACATAATGGCGGCCATCAATTTCGCGGGTTTCTTTGCCTTCCGCGACCGGCGTACCGTAACCGGTGGCGGTGAAAAAGGCTGGAATACCAGCGCCGCCAGCGCGCATTTTTTCCGCCAGCGTGCCTTGCGGGGTCAATTCGACTTCCAGTTCACCGTTTAACAGTTGCTTTTCAAACAGAGCGTTTTCGCCGACATAGGAGGCCACCATTTTTTTGATTTGCCTATCTTCCAGCAAAATGCCCAGACCAAAGCCATCGACACCGCAGTTGTTGGAGACTACGGTCAGCTCCCGGGTACCCATTTTTTTGATTTGGGCAATCAGGCCTTCCGGAATACCACAGAGGCCAAACCCCCCGGCAATTACTGTCATGCCGTCTTCAAGCCCGGCCATCGCTGCTTCGTAACTCTGTACGACTTTATTAAACCCTGCCATCTGTAATCCTCAATGCGATGAAAACAATCTGAATACTTAGTTTTTAAGGCACTTGGCTTGCAATGCCAATCCTACTTTAGAACTAACCGGCTTGCCGATTGCGGCGCAAATGTCCCAACCCGCTTGTGCCAGTGCATTTAAATCCACGCCGTGTTCAATGCCAAGGCCATTGAGCAAATAAACCACATCTTCGCTGGCAACATTACCAGACGCCCCGGCCGCGTAAGGACAGCCTCCCAGGCCGGCAACCGCACTGTCAATGACAGCAACGCCGCGCAGCAGCGCGGTGTAAATATTGGTTAACGCCTGGCCGTAGGTATCATGAAAATGCACCGCTACTTGATCTAGTGGCACCACAGCCAGCACCGCATCCAGCATGGACGCCACGGTTTTTGGCGTACCAACCCCTATGGTATCGCCAAGCGAAATCTCGTAGCAGCCCATCTCCAGCAAAGCTTTGGCCACCCGAGCTACCTCGGCAGGGGCCACCTCGCCCTGATAAGGGCAACCGACCACGCAGGACACATAGCCACGCACCCGGATGCCATCGGCTTTGGCAGCGGCCAGCACCGGGGCAAAACGCTCAAGGCTTTCATCGATGCTGCAATTGATGTTTTTCTGGCTGAAGGCTTCTGACGCAGCGCCAAAAATCGCCACTTCATCGGCACCGGCAGCTTTGGCCGCCTCGTAGCCTTTTAAATTGGGCGTTAAGGCTGCGTAGCTGATGCCGGCCTTGCGCTCAATACCCGCAAAAACCCCGGCCGAGTCGGCCATTTGCGGCACCCACTTGGGTGAGACAAAAGCACCGGTTTCAATGGTGCTGAGACCGGTTGCACTCAACTGATTGACCAGCTGGATTTTAGCATCAAGCGACACCGCGACTTCATTTTGCAAACCGTCACGGGGCCCGACTTCGATCAGGCGAACTTTGGTGGGCAGCATCAGGCGTCCTCCGCATCCAGTTCTACCAGCTCAGCGCCATCTTGCACCAATTCACCGGCTTGATAGAACACCGCCTTGACGGTTGCATCGGTAGGGGCTTTGATGCTGTATTCCATTTTCATGGCTTCCATCACCACCAGGGTTTGACCGGCTTTTACTTGCTGGCCGGCTTCAACCAACACGGCGACAATGGTGCCGTTCATCGGTGCCGTCAGGCTGCCATTGTCGTCACTGAGCTCGGTTTCGGTCAGCAACTCGGTCTGATAGCTGAAATCGTAGCGATGGTGGCGGATAAAGACACTGATGGTGTCCTGGTACTGGCTGATCCGCACCCGAGTTTTGTGCTCACCCAGGGTGGCGATCAGCTCATCGCCTTGCAAGCGGGCCTGACAGCGCAGTGGCTGACCATCCAATTGCACCAGCACGGCATCCTGCAATTGTTGCAGTTGCAATTGATGGCTCTGCTCCTGATGCTGCAGGTTCAGCAGTTGCATTGGTTGTTCATTCAAACGCCAGCCATGGCTAAACTGCCAGGGACTGAAAGCGTCGCTGCAGTTTTGCGGCTGCTTTTGCGTTTCCAGAATGTACAAAGCTGCCAGCACCAGCGCTTGGTTGTTTTCTTTGGTGGCTGGTGCGAACAGCGATGCTTGATGATGCTCAATAAAGTTGGTATCGAGTTCGGCGGCAACAAAAGCCGGATGCTCGACCAGGCTGGTCAGGAAGCTCAGATTGGTGGTGACCCCGGCGATGCGGTAATCATCCAATGCCCGCAGCATACGGCTGATGGCACGATCACGGTCTTCATCCCAGACAATCAGCTTGGCGATCATCGGATCGTAGTAAGGGCTGATTTCATCATTTTCCACCACGCCGCTGTCCACCCGCACATAGCGGTTGGCCTCCGGCTGGCGCAAGTAGGTCAGTTTGCCGGTAGCGGGCAGGAAATCGTTGTCCGGATCCTCGGCATAGACCCGCACCTCAATGGCGTGGCCATGCAGGCTGACTTCATGCTGCGCCAATGGCAGTGGCTGGCCGCTGGCAACCAGCAATTGCCATTTCACCAGATCCTGACCGGTGATCATCTCGGTGACCGGGTGTTCAACCTGCAAACGGGTATTCATTTCCATAAAATAGAAGGAGCCGTCTTCGTCGAACAAAAACTCAACGGTGCCGGCGCCGCGGTAATCAATGGCCTGGGCGGCTTTGACCGCGGCTTCCCCCATCGACTGACGCTGGGCTTCGGTAAAACCAGGCGCAGGGGCTTCTTCAATCACTTTTTGATGGCGGCGCTGAATGGAGCAATCGCGCTCGGCCAGATAAACCGCATGGCCATGGTTATCAGCAAACACCTGGATCTCGACATGGCGCGGTTTGGTCAGGTAGCGCTCCATCAGCATTTTGTCGTTGCCAAAACCTGCCATGGCTTCGCGTTTGGCCCCGGCCAGTGCATCGGCAAACTCACTTTGCTGCCACACCACCCGCATGCCTTTACCGCCACCGCCATAGGCCGCTTTGAGCAGCAAGGGGTAGCCAATTTTTTCCGCTTCTTTGGCGAGAAAATCCGGCGCCTGCTCATCGCCATGATAGCCCGGTACCAGCGGCACCCCGGCTTTGGCCATAATGTCTTTGGCGGCACTTTTCGAGCCCATGGCCTCAATGGCACCGACCGGCGGGCCGATAAAGACCACACCAGCCGCTTCACAGGCTTTGGCAAAACCGGCATTTTCCGATAAAAAACCATAGCCCGGATGAATGGCTTCAGCACCGCTGGCTTTGGCAATCTGCAAAATTTTATCGGCTTTTAAGTAGGAGTCTTTACTCGGCGCCGGGCCCAGTAAGAAAGCTTCGTCCGCCATATTGACATGACGGGCATTGGCATCGGCTTCCGAATAGACCGCCACACAGCGGATCCCCAGCTTGTGCGCGGTTTCGATAATACGGCAGGCGATTTCGCCGCGATTGGCAATCAGGATTTTACGAAACATGGGTTAATCCTTCGGCAGCCAGGCTGGGCTGCGTTTGGTTAAAAATGCGGTCAGACCTTCCTGGCCTTCGGCCGAAACCCGGATACGGGCAATGGCTTCACTGGTGTGGGTGATCAGGGCGGTATTGATGGGTTGCTGGTCGACATCGGCAATCAGCTGCTTGGCAGCGGCAACGGCAGCCGGGCTGTTTTGCAGCAACTGCTGGCACAGCTGTTCGGCCGCTTCAGCCAAACCGCCTTCGCTAACCACCTGATGCAGCAGGCCAAGGCGCAGCGCTTCATCGGCAAAGAAACGCTCGGCGGTTAAAAAATAGCGCCGGCTGGCGCGCTCGCCAATCGCCCGCATCACATAAGGGCTAATCACGGCCGGGATCAGGCCAATTTTCACTTCACTTAAGCAAAAGCTGGCTTTGGGCTCGGCCAAAGCGATGTCGCAGCAAGCCACCAGCCCCAATGCGCCGCCAAAGGCCGCGCCCTGCACCAGCGCGATGGTTGGCTTTGGAAAGCGATCCAGGCTGCGCATCAGTTCGGCCAGGCGGCCGGCGTCGTCCAGATTTTGCTGGTAGTCTTTGGCTGCCATGGAGCGCATCCAGTTCAAATCGGCGCCGGCAGAAAAGTTCTTGCCATTGGCTTTGAGCAGCAGCAACCGCACAGCGGGGTTCTCTGCCAGCTGCTGCAAGGCGTCGATGATTTGTTCAATCATCACATCGTCAAAGGCGTTGTGCACCTCTGGCCGGTTTAGCGTCAGACTGGCGATGCCCTGAGGGGAAACAGACAGCTCGATATAAGATTCAGCCATTACAGTCAATCTCCAGCATTACATCCGGAACACGCCAAAGCGGGTGTCGGCAATAGGGGCGTTTAAGGCAGCAGCCAGGGCCAGGCCAACCGTCATCCGGGTTTGCGCCGGATCAATCACACCGTCATCCCATAAGCGGGCGCTGGCGTAGTAGGGGTGACCTTGTTGCTCGTACTGTGCCACGATGGGCTTTTTCAGTGCTTGCTCGGCCTCGGCAGACAAGGTTTCGCCTTTGCGGGCAAGGCCATCTTTGGTCACCTGCGCCATCACACCCGCCGCTTGCTCGCCGCCCATCACCGAAATGCGGGCATTAGGCCACATCCACATCATGGTTGGATCATAGGCCCGGCCGCACATGCCGTAGTTGCCGGCGCCATAGCTGCCGCCAATCAGCACGGTGAATTTGGGCACTTCGACGCAGGACACTGCCGTCACCATTTTAGCGCCATGTTTGGCAATGCCTTCGGCTTCGTACTTTTTACCGACCATAAAGCCGGTAATATTTTGTAAAAACAGCAAGGGGATTTTGCGCTGGCCGCACAGCTCAATAAAATGGGCGCCTTTTTGCGCCGATTCAGAGAATAAAATCCCATTATTGGCAACAATGCCCACCGGATAGCCGAAGATGCGCGCAAAACCACACACCAGGGTGCTGCCGTAATACTGCTTAAATTCATCGAAATCGGAGCCGTCGACTAAGCGGGCGATGACTTCTTTCACATCAAACGGCTTTTTCAGGTCGGTGCCGACGATGCCATAGATTTCTTTGGCATCATAGAGCGGTTCTTCCGGTTCGCGCACATCCAGCTGCTGTGGCTTGCTGCGGTTTAAGCGCGATACCGCATTGCGCGCCAGTTGCAGCGCATGCTCATCATTAACCGCATAGTGATCGGCCACGCCGGAAATTTTGCAGTGCACATCGGCACCCCCCAGCTCCTCAGCGCTGACTTCCTCACCGGTAGCGGCTTTCACCAGCGGTGGGCCGGCCAAAAAGATGGTGCCTTGCTCTTTGACGATGATGCTCTCATCGGCCATGGCCGGTACATAAGCGCCACCCGCGGTGCAAAGCCCCATTACCACGGCAATTTGCGGAATGCCTTTGGCTGACATGCGCGCCTGATTGAAGAAAATACGCCCAAAATGCAGTTTATCCGGGAAAACTTCGTCCTGACGGGGCAGGTTGGCACCGCCCGAGTCCACCAGGTAGATGCAGGGCAGGTTGCAGCGTTCGGCGATTTCCTGTGCCCGCAGGTGTTTCTTTACTGTCAGCGGGTAGTAGGTACCGCCCTTTACAGTAGCATCGTTGGCGACCACCATGCACTCAACGCCACTAACCCGGCCAATACCAGCGACCACACCGGCACAGGGCACGTAGTCCTCGTAACAGTCCCAGCCGGCGAACTGGCCGACTTCCAGAAAGGGCGAGCCCGGATCCAGCAACTTTTGGATCCGGTCGCGGACAAACAGCTTGCCACGCGCCGTATGACGGGCAATCAGCGCTTCACCGCCGCCCAGCTTGATTTGCTGGACCTTGCTGTTTACATCCTCGACCAGCTGCTGCATCGCAGCCTGGTTGCGCACGAACTCTTCGCTGCGCGGGTTTACTTTACTCAGAATTTTTGTCACTGCTGTCACCTGTTGCTGGAAACTGCCCGCTGTAAAATTAATTCGACTCGGTGAAAAGCTCACGGCCAATCAGCATGCGGCGGATCTCCGAAGTACCGGCGCCGATTTCATACAGTTTGGCATCACGCAGCAAACGTCCGGTCGGGTACTCGTTGATGTAGCCATTACCGCCCAGCAACTGAATAGCATCCAGTGCCATTTGAGTGGCCAGCTCGGCAGCGTACAGGATCACTGCAGCAGCATCTTTACGGGTGGTTTCACCACGGTCGCAGGCTTTAGCCACGGTATAGACATAAGAGCGGGCGGCATTCATCCGGGTGTACATATCGGCGACTTTGCCCTGCACCAGTTGGAACTCGCCAATCGACTGGCCAAACTGTTTGCGGTCGTGAATGTAAGGCACCACCACATCCATGCAGGCGGTCATAATGCCAAGCGGGCCGGCAGAGAGTACCACGCGCTCGTAATCCAGACCGCTCATTAGCACCTGCACACCGCGGCCGACTTCACCCAGCACGTTTTCTTCAGGTACTTCGCAGTCTTCAAACACCAGCTCGCAGGTGTTGGAGCCACGCATGCCCAGCTTGTCGAGCTTCTGCGCCTGGCTAAAGCCTTTAAAGCCACGTTCAACAATAAAGGCCGTGATGCCCTTGGAGCCGGCATTGACATCGGTTTTGGCGTAAATCACGTAGGTATGGGCATCCGGACCATTGGTGATCCACATCTTGTTGCCGTTTAGGATGTAGCGATCGCCTTGTTTGTCGGCGCGCAGTTTCATGCTGACCACATCAGAGCCGGCATTGGGCTCGCTCATGGCCAAAGCGCCAATGTGCTCACCGCTGCATAGCTTGGGCAGGTACTTTTGTTTTTGTGCTTCGTTGCCGTTGCGGAAAATCTGGTTTACGCACAGGTTGGAGTGCGCGCCATACGACAGCGCTACCGAGGCCGAGGCCCGGCTGATTTCTTCCATCGCCACCACATGCTCCAGGTAGCCAAGACCAGAGCCACCGTACTCTTCATCGACGGTGATGCCCAGCAGGCCCAGATCACCAAACTTGCGCCATAACTCATTCGGGAAGGCGTTGTCGTGATCAATTTGCTCGGCGCGTGGGGCAATTTCTTCGCGGGCAAAGGCATTGACCTGTTCACGGATCATGTCGACGGTTTCGCCAAGGTCAAAATTCAGGGTTTTATAAGTCGTGATCATGCTGGATCCCCACTGTGGATTTGAAGGTTTCTGATTCAAGAGGTTCATGGGCGGCTTTGTTGCCGCTGTGTTTGGCCTGACTGAGGGTTTCGCGGCAGCGCTTTTCTACCGTGACCAGCTCCATCAGCACCACTTTAATGTCGTCCATTTGCTGGTGCAGCTCGGCTTTTTTCTGCTCGATCAAGGCCAGCATGGTATTGAGCTGGGTGACGCTGCTTTTATCTGCGTCGTACAGCTCGAACAGTTTGCCGGTTTCCGCCAGGCTAAAGCCCAGCCGTTTCCCGCGCAGGATCAGTTTCAGGCGCACCCGATCCCGTTTGCTGTAAATCCGGGTCTGGCCATTGCGCATCGGCGTCAGCAAACCTTGATCCTCGTAAAAGCGGATACTGCGGGTGGTGATGTCAAACTCTTTGGCTAACTCACTGATTGAGTAAGTTGTTTCGGTTTTTTGCGTCATGGTGGTCTTCCTGAAATCTGCCGACAACTATAAGTGAAGTTTACGTAAAGGTAAAGCTGGGCCCGGCGTCCGCAACTGGTCTGAGCTGGTGATTTCCAAATTGCTGTAAAGCAAAGATGCCAAACACAGAGCGCTGACCACTGCATTTTGCTGAACAAAAACGACAAAACTGCACCATAGTGGTATAAGGTTGACGTTGGCGTAAACGTCAATATGGTGTAGTCTCTGGCGCAGACTTTTTAATTGACGAAGCAATGACGGAGAGAATCTGATGGCCGAACACGATGCAATTGTGATTGTCGCAGCCAAGCGCACTGCGATGGGTGGATTTATGGGCGGTTTGTCCAGTGTTAGCGCCACTGACCTGGGAGCTGTGGCGATCAAAGCGGCGATGGCAGAAGCCGGTATTGGCGGTGATGCTGTCAGCGAAGTCATTATGGGCAATGTGTTGCCCGCTGGTCTTGGCCAGGCACCTGCCCGTCAGGCCAGCTTAAAAGCGGGTTTGCCGTTATCTGCTGGTGCGACCACCCTCAACAAGGTGTGCGGCTCGGGTTTAAAAACCGTCATGCTGGCGCACGACTTATTAAAAGCCGGCTCTGCCGATGTGGTGGTGGCTGGTGGTATGGAATCCATGTCCAATGCCCCTTATCTGTTGCAAAAAGCCCGCGCAGGTTTTCGCATGGGGCACGGCGAAATCAAAGATCACATGATGCTGGATGGGCTGGAAAATGCCTACGACGGTAAAGCCATGGGCTGTTTTGCCCAGGATACCGCCAACGAGTATGGCATTGGCCGCGAAGCCATGGACCAGTTTGCTGTGGACTCTTTAACCCGGGCGCAAAATGCCATTGAAAGCGGTGCTTTTGCCGATGAAATTGCCCCAGTCAGCTATAGCAGCCGTAAAGGCGAGGTCACCTTTGCCATTGATGAGCAGCCGGGCAATGCCAAAATCGACAAAATTCCTGGTCTGCGGCCTGCTTTTGCCAAAGACGGCACCATCACTGCAGCCAACTCCAGCTCCATTTCCGATGGCGCTGCTGCGCTGGTGCTGATGCGGGCGTCCGATGCCAAAGCCAAGGGCTTAACGCCTCTGGCCAAAGTGGTGGCGCATGCGACCCATTCGATGGAGCCGGCACTGTTCACCGTAGCACCGGTTGGTGCCATGCAAAAAGTACTTGCCAAAGCCGGTTGGGACAAAGAACAAGTCGATTTGTGGGAAATTAATGAAGCCTTTGCCATGGTCACCATGCTCGCGATTCAGGAGCTGGGGCTGGATCATGCCAAAGTGAATGTCAACGGCGGTGCCTGTGCACTGGGCCACCCCATCGGCGCTTCTGGCGCACGTTTGTTGGTGACTCTGATCCATGCGCTACGTAAACGCAATCTGAAAACCGGTGTGACTTCGCTGTGCATCGGCGGTGGTGAAGCGGTAGCACTGGCTGTGGAGCTGGTGTAACGGATCATCCGATTTAAATGAGCAGTCAGCCGGGCAAGCATACTAATAATAAGCCTGGCTGGCTGATTTTCGAACTCGTGGGAGAAGCATTGTATGACCAAGCAAGTCCAACTATTTATTGACGGCGCCTTCATTGACTCGACAACCGAGCAATGGATCCCGGTGACCAACCCTGCCACGCAGGAAGTGATTGCGCAGGCACCTTGTGCCACTGCGGATGAAATGAGCCGGGCGATTGAGTCGGCCAAAGAAGCGTTTAAAAGCTGGAAAGAAGTACCGGTATCCGAGCGGGCGCGTTTAATGATGCGTTTTGGCAACCTGTTAAAAGAGCACCAGACGGAGATTGCTGAGATCATTTGTCAGGAACTGGGCAAAACCATTGAAGATGCCAAAGGCGATGTGTGGCGTGGTATCGAGGTGGTGGAGCAAGCCGCTAATATCCCATCACTGATGATGGGTGAAACGGTGGAAAACGTAGCGCGCAGCATCGATACCTACAGCTATATTCAGCCGTTGGGTGTGTGCGCTGGTATTACGCCTTTTAACTTCCCGGCCATGATCCCGCTGTGGATGTTCCCGATGGCGATTGCCTGTGGCAACACCTTTGTGCTGAAACCATCAGAGCAAGATCCGATGACGGTGAATCGCATTGCTGAACTCTTCGTTGAGGCTGGCGCACCGAAAGGGGTGTTGCAGGTGGTGCATGGTGCCAAAGAGCAGGTGGATACCATCTTGCACCATCCGGATATCAAAGCGATTTCCTTCGTGGGATCGGTCAATGTGGGTCAGTACATCTACAAAACCGGTACCGACAATCTGAAGCGGGTGCAGGCGTTTGCCGGTGCTAAGAACCATATGGTGATTATGCCGGATGCCAACAAGCAGCAGGTGATCAATGCGTTGGTTGGTGCTTCTGTTGGCGCCGCTGGCCAGCGTTGCATGGCGATTTCAGTGGCGGTCTTTGTTGGCGCAGCCCAGGACTGGATCCCGGAAGTGGCAGCGGCCATCGGCAAAGTACGGCCAGGTGTTTACACTGATCCGAATGCGGCCTATGGCCCGCAAATCAGCCCGCAAGCCAAAGCCCGGATTTTGTCGCTGATTGAGCAGGGCAAAAAAGAGGGAGCCACCTGCTTGCTGGATGGCTCTGATTGCAGCGTCGAAGGCTTCCCGAATGGCAACTGGGTTGGTCCGACGGTATTTAGCAATGTCAGCACCGAGATGGAGATCTACAAACAGGAAATCTTTGGTCCTGTACTCACCACCATGAGCGTTGACTCACTGGATGAAGCGCTGAAAGTGGTGAACGATAGCCCATACGGCAATGGCACCTCCATCTTTACCGCCAGCGGTGCCGCCGCGCGTAAGTATCAGCACCAGGTTGAAGTCGGTCAGGTCGGTATCAATATTCCAATTCCGGTACCGCTGCCGTTTTTCTCGTTCACCGGTTGGAAAGGTTCTTTCTACGGCGATCAGCATGCTTACGGTAAGCAAGCGGTGCGTTTTTACACCGAGACCAAAACCATTACCGCGCGCTGGTTTGATGACGATATTCAGGTGTCCGGCCCGAATATGTCGATTAACTTACGTTAAACCAGATGCAGCAGTGAGGTCCGAGTAGATGAACTTCAATTTAACTGAAGACCAACAAGCTTTTGTTGATGTGGCAAAGCAGTTTGCCGAGCAAGAGTTGGCACCGAACGCGGCCCAGTGGGACCGCGATCATCATTTTCCAAAAGACGTGATTCAAAAAGCCGGTGAGCTGGGTTTTTGCTCCCTTTACACCCCGGAAGCAGATGGTGGCATGGGGCTGTCGCGGCTGGACTCGTCCATTATTTTCGAGCAGCTGTCGATGGGCTGCACCGCCACCACCGCCATGCTGACCATTCACAATATGGCGACCTGGATGATTGCCAGCTGGGGCAGCGCCGATGCCAAGGCAGAGTGGGTTGAACATCTGGTCACAGGCCAGAAGCTGGCGTCGTATTGTCTGACCGAGCCAGGCTCAGGCTCAGACGCCGCAGCACTTCGGACCACGGCGAAAAAAGACGGTGCCGAGTACGTGTTAAACGGCTCTAAAATGTTTATTTCTGGCGCCGGTAGCACCGAAGTCCTGGTGGTGATGGCGCGCACAGGTGATGCTGGTCCCAAGGGCATTTCTGCTTTTATTGTACCAGCCGATGCCAAAGGCGTGATCTACGGCAAAGCCGAAGAGAAGATGGGTTGGAATGCCCAGCCCACCCGCTTGATTACCTTTGAAGATGTACGTATTCCGGCACATTATCTGCTGGGTGAAGAAGGCCAGGGCTTTTCGTTTGCGATGAAAGGGCTGGATGGAGGCCGCATTAATATTGCCACCTGCTCCATTGGTACCGCTCAGCAAGCCTTGAATACGGCACGTAATTACATGCTGGAACGCCAGCAGTTTGGTAAGCCGTTGGCGGCATTTCAGGCGCTGCAATTCAAGCTGGCCGATATGGCAACCGAGCTGGTGGCTGCACGGCAACTGGTGCGGATGGCTGCCTTTAAACTGGATCAGGGCGATAGTGAAGCTACGGCTTACTGCGCCATGGCCAAGCGCTTTGCCACCGATGTTGGTTTCCAGGTGTGCGATCAGGCCCTGCAACTGCACGGCGGTTACGGCTATATCAAGGAATACCCGCTGGAGCGGCATTTCCGCGATGTGCGGGTGCACCAGATTTTGGAAGGCACCAATGAGATTATGCGGCTGATCATCAGCCGTCGCCTGCTGGATGAAGCCGCCGGCGATATCCTCTAAGCACATTTTTCGAATCCAAGGAGTCTGTGATGGCAGCATTAAAACTGGAAAAGCGTGGTCACACCGCGCTGATTACCATGGCAAATCCACCAGCCAACACCTGGACCAAAGCCAGTCTGCAGCAGTTAAAACAACTGGTGCTGGAGCTGGAGCAGGATAAAAGCATTTATGCGCTGGTGATCACCGGCGAAGGCGACAAGTTTTTCTCCGCCGGTGCCGATCTGAAATTGTTTGCCGATGGCGACAAAGCCGTCGCCTCCGACATGGCGCGGGTGTTTGGCGATGCCTTTGAAACCTTAAGTCGGTTTCGGGGTGTCAGTATTGCCGCTATCAATGGGTATGCCATGGGCGGCGGGCTGGAAGTTGCCCTGGCCTGCGATATCCGTATTGCCGAGCAGCAGGCGCAAATGGCCTTGCCCGAAGCCAAAGTCGGGCTCTTGCCTTGTGCTGGTGGCACGCAAAACCTGGCTTGGCTGGTTGGTGAGGGCTGGGCTAAGCGCATGATCCTCTGTGGCGAGCGCCTCAAGGCCGATACCGCAGAGCGCATTGGTTTGGTAGAAGAGGTGGTGCCGACCGGTCAGGCGCTGGCCGCTGCGCTGGCGCTGGCAGACAAAGTGGGCGAACAAAGCCCATCGGCAGTTACCGCCTGCAAGCATTTGATCCAACAGGGCCGTAGTGGCACCATGCAAGGAGCTTTACCACTGGAGCGGGAATTGTTTGTTGCCTTGTTTGATACCAAAGATCAAGTTGAGGGCGTGCAGGCATTTCTGCAAAAACGTCAACCAAGATGGGTCAATGAATAATGAGCAACGAGCATTCAATTGTGCAGTATCAGGAACTGGCCACTGAGCATGGCAAACGGATAGGCCTGGCAACGCTGAATTCAGAAAAGTCGCTGAATGCGCTCAGCCTGCCAATGATTGAATCCTTACTGCCGCAAATGCAGCAATGGAAAGACGATGCTGGCATCGCCATGGTGGTGTTGCAAGGCAGCGGCGACAAAGCTTTCTGCGCCGGCGGCGATATTCGCGATCTCTATCAAGCAATGAAAGACAACCCGGACAGTTACGCCCCTTACGTCGAAGAATTTTTCGCCAAAGAGTACAGCCTGGATTATTTAATTCACACTTTCGAGAAGCCGGTGCTGGTATGGGGCAATGGCATTGTGATGGGCGGTGGTCTTGGCTTGATGGCGGGCGCTTCGCATCGGGTGGTCACGGCCAGCAGTCGTATTGCGATGCCGGAACTGGCCATCGGCCTTTACCCGGATGTGGGTGCCAGCTGGTTTTTAAACCGGATGCCAACCGGCTGCGGCTTATTTTTGGGCTTAACCGGCGCCTCCATCAATGCTGCCGATGCCCGTGTGGTTGGTTTGGCCGACCATTTTATTTTGCATGATAAAAAAGCCGCCGTACTGGATAAACTACTCACCGTGAAATGGGGCGATACCATAGCGCTGAATCACCAGAAACTGGCTGATGCGCTGCGTGACTTTGAAGAGCACAGCCGCACTCAGCTGCCGCTTAGTCAGATCCGGCCACACCAGGCCGAGATTGCCAAATTGGCTGAGCTGGATACCCTGCCTGCCGTGATTGCCGCCATTCATGCCATGCCAGGCGAAGACAGCTGGCTGCAAAAAGCCAAAGAGGCGCTCAGCTATGGCAGTCCTATTACCGCCCATATCGTATTCCGGCAATTGCAGCTGGGGCAGAGCATGATTCTGGCCGATAGCTTCCGGCTGGAACTTGGCATCAGTGTGCAATGTGGTCGTATGGGTGAGTTTGCCGAGGGGGTACGCGCGCTGCTGATTGACAAAGATCGCCAGCCGAACTGGCAATACCCGAATGTTGAGTCGGTTCCAACAGAACTGATCGATACCTTTTTCACATCGCCGTGGACTGCCAGCCAGCATCCGCTGCGGATGTTAGGCTTGTAAGGAGTTTACAATGGCAACGATTGCATTTATTGGTCTTGGCAATATGGGTGGTCCTATGGCCATCAACCTGGTCAAAGCCGGCCATCAGGTCAAAGCCTTTGATTTATCGCTGGAAGCTCTGGCAACTGTCAAAGCAGAAGGCGCCGAAGTCGCCGCTTCAGCAGCGGATGCGGCCACAGGGGCTGATTTTGTTATTTCGATGCTACCGGCTGGCAAGCATGTGCTTGGTTTGTACCTGGGGGAGCAGGGCATAGCTGCGCAGATCAAATCCGATGCGCTGGTGATTGATTGCTCCACCATTGATGCTGACAGTGCCCGTAAGCTGGGAGCGGGGTTGGCACAGCAGGGCATTGCCTTTATTGATGCTCCGGTATCCGGTGGTGTGGGTGGTGCCAAAGCCGGTACCTTGACCTTTATTGTTGGTGGCAGCGAGGCCGATTACCAAAAAGCGGTACCGGTGCTGCAGGGCATGGGGAAGAATATCTTCCATGCTGGCGCTATCGGTGCCGGTCAGGTAGCCAAAATCTGCAACAACATGCTGCTAAGTATTTTGATGGTGGGTACCTCAGAGTCGCTGCAAATGGGTATCGACAATGGGCTGGATCCAAAGGTGTTGTCGGAGATTATGCTCAAAAGCTCTGGTCGAAACTGGACGCTGGAACTCTACAACCCCTGCCCGGATGTGATGGCGAATGTGCCTTCCTCCAACAATTACCAGGGCGGCTTTATGGTGGATTTGATGGCCAAGGATCTTGGGCTGGCGCTCGAAGCCGCCACTCAAAGCCAAAGCAGCACTCCAATGGGCGCTTTGGCGCGTAATCTGTATGTCGCCCATCAGCGCGCTGGCCATGGCAAACTTGATTTTTCCAGTATCTTTAAACTGTTTGAGAAAAAAGCATGAATCTGAACAACAAAACCATCGTCATTACTGGTGGCGCTCAGGGGCTAGGTCTGGAAATGGCACGGATGTGTGCTGCTGCAGGGGCCCGGTTGGCACTGATTGATATGAATGAGGAGCAGCTGGCTGCGGCTAAAGTGGAATTGTCTGCCAGTAGCGAAGTAAGAACTTACCAAACCAATGTAGCGAATGAAGCCGAGGTGGAAGCAACCTTTGCCGCTATTGATAACGACTTCAATGGCCTGGATGGCTTGATTAACAATGCCGGCATTTTACGTGATGGCTTGTTGCTCAAATACAAAGACGGTGAGCTGGTCAGCAAGATGCCACTGCAGCAATTCCAGTCCGTGATCGATGTCAACCTTACCGGCGTTTTCCTCTGTGGCCGCGAAGCGGCAGCTATTATGGTGCAGCGTGGCAGTAAAGGCGTGATCATCAATATGTCGAGCGTGGCCCGTGGCGGTAATATGGGTCAAACCAACTACGCTGCGTCCAAAGCCGGCGTAGTTGCCATGACGGTCACCTGGGCCCGGGAGCTTGGCCGTTACGGTATTCGGGTTGGTGCTATAGCACCTGGTGTCATTCGCACCGCCATGACCGATGCGATGAAACCCGAAGCGCGCGATCGATTGGAAAAAATGAAACCAGTCGGCCGTCTTGGCGAAGCCAGTGAGATTGCCCATACCGCCAAATACATTTTCGAGAACGATTTTTTCACTGGTCGGGTGGTCGAAATTGATGGTGGCATCAGTATGTAGCCTCATACAATTATTAAGTAAGCGAGCTTCGGCTCGCTTTTTTTACGGAAGGAGGACAGATGAAAAACCTATTTTTTACGGTAACACTACTCACATGCTTGTTGATGGTGCCATCGGTATCCGCTAATGACAACAAAGCTGAAATTACAGCGTTATTGCATCAGTTTATGGCAGGAGCCAGCCGCAATGATGCAAACATCCATCAACGCTTTTGGGCTGAAGATTTGGTCTATACCAGCTCTGCTGGCGCTCGTTTTGGTAAAGACACCTTGATGCAGGGCGTGCACAACAGTGGGCCCATTGCTGAAGCAGATATTCGCCTGCATTATGCGGCAAAGGATATTCAAATCCGTATCTATGGTGATGTAGCGATGCTGAACTTTACTTTGCTCGGTAACAGTGATGCAGAGCAATTACGCTTTTACAACAGCGGTACCCTGGTACGAAAAGATGC
>ERZ869909.791-NODE-791-length-31509-cov-27.807998_pt1 | contig 31509 bp, 29 predicted proteins | sample MGYA00520892_ERZ869909 | MGnify/ENA primary metagenome ERZ869909 (study PRJEB32215, sample SAMEA104723947) | bioreactor metagenome | biome: bioreactor; feature: anaerobic bioreactor; material: water | place: China | collected 2015-03-12 ...
ATTTTCAAAAAACTGCCTAAATCAAACGATTCTAATGAAATCTGATAACAAAATAACAATCGAACTCAGGTTAATAAGCTTTTCAATCTTTAGTCTATACTGATTTTTGATTACCTAAACCTACATGTATTGAATGTGTTAACTAGGTTATCAACATTTTTTTAAAAGTTTTCCACATTTCTTGTAACCAATGTGTATAACCGTCCGTTAAATGAAGCACAAACAACAAAGAAATGATTCAAAAATATTTACTATATACATTTGTGAGCTTGATCCTTTTTGAGGCTTCAGCAAACGCTATTTCCAGAGAGCAATATATTGACATGTGGAAAGATGTAGCGATTAATCAGATGGTCGAATATAAAATTCCAGCAAGTATTACACTGGCGCAGGGGATTTTAGAAAGTGGTTTTGGTAACAGCGATTTGGCGCGTAAAGCGAATAACCATTTTGGTATAAAATGCCACGATTGGACAGGAGCTAAGTTTTTTAAGGACGATGATAAAAAGAATGAGTGTTTCAGAAGTTATTCGGATGCGAGCGAATCATATCGCGATCACAGCTTATTTTTAACTGGTCGTTCACGATATGCTGAACTTTTTAAATTGGATCCAACTGATTACAAAGGATGGGCAAAAGGGCTCAAGAATGCTGGGTATGCTACAAACCCTAAATATGCTGAATTGTTAATCGATTTAATCGAAAAAAACGAATTACATAAGTATGACAAACAAGGTTTTGGTGTGAAGCGAGAAGAGTCAGCAGGGAAGATTAAGCTGAATCTTACTAAAGCTAATCAATCTACAAAAGAGAAAGAATCAAACGATGTCAGTCATTACACGCAATCTCGTCAAGTTCATAAGAAAAACAATGTGAAATACATTATTGCGGTAAAAGGAGATACCTATTATCGCATTGCGAAAGAACATGATATGGGTTTGTGGCAATTGTACAAATACAATGATTTTGATAGTAAAAAGGATGTGCTTGAAGTAGGAGATATTGTGTATTTACAGCCTAAACGCGGAAAGTCTATGACTAAAGAACATCGTTTAGTGGCAGATGGAACGAAGAGTTTGATACAGATTTCACAAGATGAAGGAATCAAGCTTGCTAAAATTATGAAGAAAAATGAAATTACCGATCCAAACACTGTTCCAGTGAAAGGTAAAATGATAATCCTCAGATAGAGTCATAGTCGACTTGAGGTTTTTAGTTTGTTGTTGTTTGTGAAAAAACGGTTAAGATTTGTGAAGCACAATTCTTATACCGTTTTTTTTTAAGTTAGAATCTTATTCCAATAGTCATCACAATGTGATGTTTGTTCTCATTAATCAATGCTAAATTGGAAATGTCATTTGGATTAAATGCATAGTAATCAATTGTAGTTTGATGGTATCTGTAACCCAAGTCAATAAATAGACGACTGAATCGGTAACCTAAACCACCGCTATAAAAATAATGATTTCCACCTTGATTATTAATCGTTTTATCGAATGCAGAAGGATAGTAGGCAAATCCACCTCGTACTAATAAATAGGGGGTAAGTGCAAATTCCGCTCCCATCCGCAAGTTAACAGTAGAACGGTATACATTTTTAACCATTTGATTTTCGTTGATCCAATTTGTTTGCATGAGAGGATCGTTTGCATTACGGTAATTCCCCCAACCATAATTGGATAATTCAGCATCTACATTGATGGCGAGTCGTTTCATAAATACATATCCAACAGAACCTATGACACGAAGAGGATTTGCGAAACGATAAGAAAATCGCCCTTGAGGTTCGTCATTCGAAGGTGTTTCCCAATATTCTGTTTCATGAGTGGCATTTAGTCCTGCTCTATACGTATCATTAAATCGAAGTACTGTAGGTGTGTGAAATGCTAAACCAACCCTAAAATCATCTATTGGTGCGTATATTGCACCTAATTTAAGGTTTACGCCTGTCCCCTTGCTGATTTGTTCCCAATCATAAGTAAACGAACGAAGCGAGACTCCAAAAACATCTTCAAAATATCTATCTTCTCCGTCTGGGTCTAAAAGACGTTCGGTATGACTATAGTTTTCAAAATATCGCGTATTTTGGATATTTAGAGAGCCCCCTATATACCATGTGTTTAAATAATTACCTGAAAATGCCATACTGTATTCGGAGATTCCGCCTCGTGTTACAATACTTCTTTCGTGAAGCATATTGCCAGTTGTCAAACGTGGTGCATAAAACACATTCCCAAAACCATCATTAAAATCGTCTAAGGCGTAATTGTCCCATGCGAGAGCAGTAGTGAATGGCATGAAATCAAATATAAACTCTGGAGATATCCCATTTCCTTGTCCAGCAAATACGTCAAGTAAGGAGTTGTAATTTTCACCCGTATAAAATCGATTTGAAGAAAAATCGGCTAAACGATTATAAGCTAATGTGAATTGCGTATTTCGCCAACCTTTTCCTTTTGGTTCTCTGTTTGAGGAGAATACAATGCCGATATTGTCTAATCGAACACGATTCCCATTAGAAGAAGTTGTGGTGCCAGAGAAGTTTGTGGACGAATTGGTTGCAATATTCCCCATCGTAAAAGTAGCTTGATTCTGTGAGAATCGACCTAGTCCAGCTGGGTTAGTTGAAATCGTAGAAATATCGGCTCCAATAGCACCAAATGCTCCTCCCATTCCTATGTATCTCGCACTTCCTCCAAAAAATGTTTGACTATAACGAAGTGCATCTACTTCGTTTTGTGAATATCCAAAAGAAGCAATGGTTCCAAGAACCATTGCTATATATAACTTTTTTGTACGCATTTATTTAAAGTATTATCTTCTTCCACCGCTTGAGCTACCACCTCTAGATCCTCCTCCAGTAGATCCTCCAGAAGAACCTCCACGCGAACCTCCTGAACTTCCGCCCATTGAGCTACCTCTTGATGGGCTAGGAGAGCTGTTGAAAGATCCGCCTCTGCTTGGAGATGAGTTGTATGAACCACCTCTGCTTGGACTAGATTGGTAATTTTGGTTTGAAGGAGAACTTGAAGGTCTAGAAATTGTATTCTGACGCTGTGTTGGAGCTGGGTTAGCACGTTGAGGAGAAGTTGTTGTACCTCTATTCCATTGGTTATTTTGAGGTGCTGCTTCACGCTGAATAGTGCTATTGTTTGTTCTTCCCGAATTTACAGTTGTGCTAGGGCGTGTCGCAGGTTCATTTGTTACTCGCCCAGTATTTGGAACATTTGGTCTGTTAACAGTTTGTCCATTCGTTTGACGGTTCACTTCATTATTGCGAACAGCAGTTTGCGTTGTGCGTGTACTGTTTGCGTCACGAATTGTATTTCCATCTGCATTTGCTGCGTTTTGAACAGCTGTTGTTCTAGAAGTCGTTTCAGGAGTCCAAGGTTTTGAATTGCCAGTTAATTGCGCAGTACTTACTCTAGCAGCACTAGGAGCTGTTTTTAACGAACCCTCTCGAACTCCTGGAGTTCCTGCAACAAATGTATTTCGATTTGAAGCTTTATCAACTTGAATTGGTTGTCCTGAAGTGTTTAAAACAGGAGTTTTTGTTTTTGAAGGGCCTGTGTATGGTGCAGAATTAGAAGCCATTGTAGGACGTTTGCCTACAAATTTATTCCCTTGCTGTATCATACCGTTTCCACCAACATTGTTATTCCCGTAATTATTGTAAACGTTTCCGTAGATATACGTATTACCAAAACCTCCATGGCCATGACCCCATCCGTATGGGTTGTATCCGTATCCATGACCCCATGCGTAAGGATTGTAACCATACCCATATGGGTGACCCCATCCGTGACCCCATCCTGAGCCATACCATCCCCATGATGGGCCATATCCCCATCCGTGACCGTATCCAAATCCCATGCCCCATGAAGGTCCGTACCATGGCGAGTAGAAAAATGGGTCATATCCCCATCCCCACCAAACTCTGTATGGTCTGTAAGCTCTGTAAGGACTTCCAAATCCAGCGTAACCATTGTTAAACATATAATCATTGCCATAGTAATGATTATTGATTACAGTGCCAGACTGGGATTGTTGCATTTGATTGTTATCAAGTTGCTCCTCCTCTGGATTGTAATAAGCATTTTTGGTACCCGAAGAATTTTCTTTGGTGTACACATAATTATTATAAGATGCGTCTGAATTATCTTTGTTGTAGACAAAAGAAGAGTTTGTTGCATATACATCATCCTCTGCAATAAAAGATGCTTGACGGCATGAACTGATTAGTAAACCCAGACTTAAAACGGATAAAAGGATACTTAACTTTTTCATAATCGCTTATTTTTATGGTAAGAATCTATTACATAAACACAGAATTCATACCTTTGTTCGCGAAATAAAGATACAAAAATTATACCAAAAATGGCGCAAAAATTAACAAAAAGGTCAGAAGACTATTCTAAATGGTACAATGAACTTGTGTATAAGGCTGATTTAGCGGAACATTCAGATGTGAGAGGTTGCATGATAATTAAGCCTTATGGCTATGCAATCTGGGAGAAAATGAAAGAAATTTTGGATGCTAAGTTTAAGGAAACAGGACATTCGAATGCATATTTTCCATTGTTTATTCCCAAGTCGTACCTAAGCAAAGAAGCTAGTCATGTGGATGGTTTTGCTAAAGAATGTGCGGTAGTGACACATTATAGATTGAAAAATGCAGAAGATGGTTCTGGCGTAATTGTTGACCCAGATGCTAAATTGGAAGAAGAACTTATCGTTCGTCCAACTTCGGAAACGATTATATGGAACTCATACAAAAATTGGATTCAATCGTATAGAGACTTACCTATATTGATTAATCAATGGGCTAATGTGGTTCGTTGGGAGATGCGAACTAGATTGTTTTTAAGAACGTCTGAGTTTTTATGGCAAGAAGGACACACAGCGCACGCAACTCGACAAGAAGCCATTACTGAGGCAGAATTAATGCTGGATGTGTATACCGAATTTGCTGAAAAATACATGTCGATGCCCGTAATTAAAGGAATTAAATCTCCGAGTGAGCGTTTTGCAGGGGCTGATGAAACGTATTGTATTGAAGCGATGATGCAAGATGGAAAAGCATTACAGGCAGGAACGTCACATTTTTTAGGTCAAAATTTTGCAAAAGCTTTTGAGGTTAAATTCACGGATAAAGAAGGAAAATTGGATTATGTATGGTCTACTTCTTGGGGAGTATCGACTCGTTTGATGGGGGCGTTAATCATGACGCATTCTGATGATGAAGGGCTGGTTTTACCTCCGCTTTTAGCTCCTATTCAAGTGGTTATTGTACCTATTTATAAGTCAGAAGAAGAGTTGAATGCTATCTCTGCACGTGTCGCAGAATTGGTTACCATACTTAAGGCGAAAGGAATTACAGTAAAATATGACGATGATGATCAAAAGCGACCAGGGTGGAAATTTGCAGAGTATGAATCAAAAGGGGTACCTGTTCGATTAGCAATTGGTCCACGTGATTTAGCAGATGGAAAAGCTGAGGTTGTTCGAAGAGATACGAAAGAAAAGCAAATTTTTGATTGGAATGGAATTGAAGAGGTGATTGAAAAACTCCTAGTAGACATTCAGGCTAATTTGTTTGAAAGAGCTGCTGCATTCCGCAAAGATAATATTCGATTGGTAGATACATACGATGAGTTTAAGTCGGTTATTGAAAAAGAAGGCGGTTTTATATTGGCACATTGGGATGGTACTGAAGAAACGGAGGACAAGGTTAAAACTGAAACTCAAGCAACCATTCGCTGTATTCCATTGGATGCTCCTACGGAAAATGGTGTGTGTATGGTGACGGGTAAACCCTCTAGTCGTAGAGTGATTTTCGCTAAAGCATATTAATCCTTATTAATTCATTATTATGGAACAGTCAAACCCACATGATAAATTAGTTACGCTACTTAAAAGTAAGTCATCACTAAAGCAAGATGTGTTTAAAGTTACACTTAATCACTTTGAGGTACTGAAAAGTGTGGTAGAGGAAGAGATTGAAGCTTTGCGCGAACTTGTTCCAGATGAACGTGTAAGACTAATGGTGATGAACTCAAGCGAATACGAAATTCAGGTGGCTGTAGGAAGCGATATCTTAATTTTTCACATGCACACCAATGTATTTCGATTTGAGGACCATCATCCTATTTGGAATACTTCGTATTTGGATGGAGATAAGGATTTAGGATTTTGTGGGATTATTAATGTATACAATTTTCTATATGATTCATTCCACTATGGACGACTGAATGATCAAGGATACCTCATTGGTCGATTGTTGGTCAATAAAGAATCTCATTATGTTATGGAAGGAAAGGGTGAGCTGGGGTATATGTATCGCGATTTTGTTAACAATGTATTGAATAAAGAGCAGGTTAGGCAAATCATTCAACGTACATTTTGTCATGCAATCGATTTTGACATATACACACCACCCTACGACTTGGTTAGCGAGGTAACTGTTTATGACATGCAAAATTTAATATCGAATCTTAAGCTTAAAACAGGTAAGCGTTTGGGATTCAGGTTTGAGATGGATAATGAGTAAAAAAAGTTTATTTTTTTGGTGCTTTTTTTTGTGGTATAAAAAATCTAGATTATATTTGCACTCCCAAATTTAGCGGGAACTTGTTTATTGGCCCATTCGTCTAGTGGTTAGGACGCCAGGTTTTCATCCTGGAAACAGGAGTTCGATTCTCCTATGGGCTACGATAATTTAGAATTGTTCATTGTTTATTGGCCCATTCGTCTAGTGGTTAGGACGCCAGGTTTTCATCCTGGAAACAGGAGTTCGATTCTCCTATGGGCTACAAGAGTAGTGTTACTCGAATAAAAAAAAGTTTATAAGATTATGGCGAATCATAAGTCAGCATTAAAAAGAATTCGTTCAAACGAAGCGAAGAGAGTGAGAAACAAGTACGTGCACAAAACAACACGTAACGCTGTTCGTAATTTACGCTCTTTGACAGACAAAAAAGAAGCATCTGCTTTATTACCATCGGTGATTGGTATGTTGGATAAATTAGCAAAACGCAACGTTATCCACAAAAATAAAGCTGCGAATTTGAAGTCTAGTTTGACGCTTCACGTTAACAGTTTATAATATTAAATTGTACATATTTTCGGGAGATCATTATTGGTCTCCCTTTTTTGCTTTAGGGTTATGGGATTAAAAGATGTCGCAGAAGATTGGCAATTGTTTCTTAAAAATGAGTTTAAAAAACCTTATTTTGAGAAACTTTCTGAGTTTTTAAAGTCCGAATATCAATCGTATATGGTTCTTCCTCCAAAAGGGCAGATATTTAAAGCGTTTGAATCTTGTTCGTTGAAGGATATAAAAGTGGTGATTTTAGGTCAAGACCCATATCCTACTCCAGGTCATGCGCACGGGTTGTGTTTTTCGGTTGAACCAACTGTTTATCCGTTGCCAAAATCCTTGCTTAATATTTTCAAAGAAATTAGGACTGATTTAGGTATTGAAACTCCAGACCATGGTAATTTGATACGTTGGGCTGAGCAAGGCGTGTTTTTACTCAATACGGTCCTAACAGTTCGAAGTGGTGAACCACAAAGTCATGCAGGAAAGGGTTGGGAGGAGTTTACGGATAATGTTATCCAACGAATTAATGAGCTAGAGACGCCTGTCGTGTTTTTATTATGGGGTAGTCGAGCACAGTCTAAAAAAATAATGATTAACCAATCCAGACATTTTATTTTAGAGGCTCCTCATCCGTCACCGCTTAGTGCTCACCGTGGTTTTATGGGGTGCAAACACTTTAGTAAAGCAAATCAGCTTTTAAAACAAGCTAATTTAACTCCAATTACATGGTAGAATAAAAAACAAAGCATTATTTTTGCAGCCTATGAGTTTACAGAATGATTTAATATTACGCGCCGCTAGAGGAGAGGAAACTGAAAGGTATCCCGTGTGGTTGATGCGTCAAGCTGGTCGAATTCTAACAGAATATAGAGCTGTTAGAGGTGCTTTGTCAGGATTTAAAGAACTTGTAGAAACGCCTGAATTGGCTGCAGAGGTTACAATTCAACCTGTGGATATTTTAGGAGTAGATGCCGCAATAATATTTTCGGATATATTGGTTGTGCCTGAGGCTATGGGATTGGAATACCAAATGGTTGAACAAAAAGGACCGTGGTTTGAAGAAACAATTCGCACAGAATCAGAATTGTCAAAAGTTGATTTTGATATTGATGTGGAAGACCGATTGAGTTATGTACTTGAAGCAATTAAAATCACAAATAAATCATTAGACGGAAGGGTTCCGTTAATTGGATTTGCGGGAGCTCCTTGGACAATTTTTTGTTACATGACAGAAGGGCAAGGGTCTAAAACATTTTCTGTCGCACGAAAAATTCTATATACCAACCCTATTTTGGCACACCGTTTGCTTGATGCTATTACAAATGTAACCATTAAGTATTTAAAAGCGCAGGTGAAAGCAGGTGCACACATGTTGCAGCTGTTTGATTCGTGGGCGGGGATACTGGGGCCAGAACAATATGCCACATTTGGATTGCATTATTTGAAAAAAATTGCAGATGCAGTAAATGAAGTTCCTTTGACATTGTTTTCAAAAGGCGCACACCATTCTTACAGTGAATTGGCTGCGTTGAACTGTAATACAATAGGTGTTGATTGGCAAATCGATATGAAAAAGGCACGATTGTTGGTCGGAGAAGATAGGACGCTACAGGGGAATTTAGACCCGAGTGCACTATATGCTTCACACAAGGATGTAGAGAATGTGACAAAAAATATGCTAAAAAGCTTTGAGAATAAAAGACATATAGTAAATTTAGGCCATGGAGTTTATCCAGATGTAGATCCTGAAAAGGTGAAAACGTTTATTCAGACGGTTAAAAATTTTGAACGTTAAAAATTGAATTATGAAAAAATTGATGTTGATACTGCCTTTGTTTGTAACTACTTTTTTGGTAGCTCAAGAAGGAGAGAATTTGGTGAATAATGGGAGTTTTGAATCTGTTGATAAGACAGTTAAAAAATTAGGGTCAATCCAAAGTGCTGTAGGTTGGACTCATCCGACTGGTGCAAAATCAGATTTATTTGTACCCAATAAAAAAGTATTGGAAGTGGATACTCAGTCGAATCCATTTGGAATGGAAGAAGCTCAGGATGGTTCAAATTTTGCTGGAATTATAGCTTATTCACACAACAACAAACTTCCACGTACTTATTTGACTACAAAACTTAATTCACCAATGCGAAAAGGTATGAAGTATTGTGTGAAATTCTATGTGTCACTAGGCGAATATTCAAAGTATGCTTCGAACAACATCGCAGTAAATTTCAATAAGAAAGAATTTGGAACAACTGAGAAAAATTCAATTATTGATGAGTCGCATATTAGACAGTGGGATAACAAGATTTTTAATGCTACCTACAATTGGGAGCGTATCTGCGGAACATATACTGCTGAAGGTGGCGAAAAATTCTTGACGATAGGAAATTTTGAAACGAATGAAAATACACGAACAGAACGTGTAAAAAAAGATCCGAGCTTAAAAGGAACTCAGCAAATTGCGGCATATTATTTTGTCGATAACATCTCTGTTCAGTTGCTTGGTACCAACGAAACGTGTGATTGTGGTGTAGATGAAGGTATGGACTTTGGTTCAACTGTAATTTACTCGAAAAGCGATTTTGTTCGTGAGGACATGACATTAGCAGAAAAAGTAGCTTCGAGTACAATCTACTTTGGATATGGACAGGATATGGTAAATGCTACTGCTAAAAAAGATTTGAATCGTATCGTTAAGCTGATGGAAGAAAATCCAGGTATGCGTTTGAAAATCGAAGGGCATTCGGATAAAGAAGAAGTTGCAATGGAAGACGAAAAACCATTGGTATTCAAAGGTATTTCACAACGAAGAATTAATCAAGTGATTAAATATTTGATGGACAATGGAGTATCTGAATTGCGATTAATGGGCTCAGATAGTGGGGCAAGAAAACCTGCTGATAGTTCTGACACCGTTGATGAAGAATTGAAACAAGCTAAAAACCGTAGGGTTGAATTTACGGTCATAAAGTAAAGAATACACGAGTAAATAGTGAAAATTCCCGGGTCATGAGATTCGGGAATTTTTTATTGATGGGCTAGGGTGGTGTCGATTGTGTTACTACATTCAAAATGTTTAGCTGGACATGCCTTGTGTCCATGTAAACCACATGGTCTACAAGAGAGCTCTTTATGCGTCTCAATGACCTGAGCATCTTCGGAAAGCGGGCCAAACCCAAAAGAAGGAACTGTGCTGCAAAAAAATGCTGAAACCTTAGCATTCATTGCGCTCGCTATGTGAAGAGGACCTGAATCATTGACGTAGGTTCTTTTTGATTGTGCGATTAAGGCAGCAGATTCAAGCAGACTTAATTTTCCTGCTAGATTAATTACATTTTCAGAATTTGAAGCTTGAATTAATTGTTCACATTGATGAGCATCATTGGGAGCGCCTAATAGGTAAATCGGGGAGGATGAGTCAAGATGGTGAATAAGTTCTACCCATTTACTTCGTTCAAGTTGTTTTGTGAACCAAACTGACGTCGGAGCGATACAATAATACGGAACGGATGTATAAGCAGAGATCGCCTGATAGTCTGTGTTAGAAGGATAGATTTCAGGTCTGAGTGAGCTGAATGTAGAGGTATGGTGTTGAATCAATGATAGGTTACGTTCTACCTCGTGAGTTCCATTCCCAAATTGATGTGTAATTTTGTGCGTAAACAAGAAAGATAAAGGATTATTTGCAAAACCAATTGTTGTTTTTGCTTTACTAAATGCAGTTAATAAGCCAGAATTAATATAGCGTTGAATACCAATTACTTCATCGTAGTTCTCATTTCGTATATGACGTAATAATCTGAATAAATTTTTATACTTTCCGTTGTTTTTATCCCAAATTAGCACATTTCGAACATGAGGATTGTTTGATAGTAAAATTTCATTTCCTTTTCGAACTAATACATCAATTTCTGCATTAGGATAAATCAATTTTAATTCACGAAGAATCGGTGTCGCTAAAATGACATCTCCTAAAAAGGCAGTTTGGATGATTAAAAATTTTTGCATGCTCGCCAAATCTATAAAATTCGTGACAGATATAACCTATTGCGTTTATGTGCAGTAGTTGCTTAGAAGCTTTTTCTGTCTCCGTTTTCCCCAAAGTTAATAAAAAAGCACAGAGCACCTTTATTCCTTAACTAGTCATAGTCATTAAATCAATGTAAATATCTTGTTAGATATGTGCGCCATAGCGTTGAGGCTATTCATTATTATTTTTTTAATTGTCTGTATGAATATACAATTAGACGTCTGATATATTCAATTATAAATACCCATCCTATCCAATGAATTTTTTCATAATCAAATAGAAAAATTAAGCCAAGCCCTATCAATATAAGGTATAATTGTTTTACTATGTCTGATTTTGTTTGCATTAGCTATTTTCCTTTAAAATCAATGTCGATGGAATGTCAGAAAGCCAAAGACTTTTAGAGTCCACTAATTTTTTCCAACTTTCAATGCTTACAATCATCAGATTTTGACCACTAAGAAATTCTTTGTCAATTATTCTTTCATTTAGCACATTAATATGGTTAGGTGCTTTTTGCTCAATGGCTCTAATCTTTTCTTTTAATTCAGGATTGTTTTTGATAAGCCCTGCCACATCTAAAATGGTGATTTGTGATTCGGAATTATTGATGAGTTTTTGGGCAAACTGAATTAAAAAAGTATCATTTTCTGAAAAAACCGGAATAAAAACCGTTTCTGCACTTGAAAAATTCTTGTCAATGAGAACACCAACGGGCACTTTACTTTTGTTTAAAATGTTACGTGTTCTTTCATCAAATGGAGAATTTTCAAATAAACTTTCTTTACCTGTTACTTGGTTAAGTAATTTTTCGGGATTGATAAAACGAGTTGTGAAGCCTAAAATTTTCCCCAGTAAGCTACCTTCAAATATAGATTGACCTAAGCCAATTAGCAATAAATCATATTCGCCTTTATTGGCTAATTCTGTAATGTCAGAATCAATGTCATTTGAAGCTTTAAAGAGTGTAGTGATTTTCTGATTTAGGTTTTCTGATTCTTCAATGATAGGAGTAAAACTTTCTTTCTCGTATTCAGCTACGTTGTAGTGATGTAACTCGTTTGTAGGTGAAAGATGCATTGCGGTTAAAGTAGCATTTCCATTAAGCTTTTTGATTAAACTGTTTGCTAATCTCAATAGTGATTTGCCACGTTCTGGATTTCCAAAAGAAACCAATACCTTAAATTTATTGATTTGACTAATTTCTTCGGGTATTTCTGACTGTTTAGATTTAAAAGCCCAATTGATTAAATCCAATGCAGGACCTGTCATAAAGGTTGTAACCAGAGCCATAATGACCATCATTGCGAAAATTTCAGGCGTTAAAACTCCAAGGTCATAGCCAATATTTAAAACTACTAACTCCATTAAACCACGTGTGTTCATCAATGCTCCAATGGTTAAGCTGTCTTTCCAATTTTGCCCAACAAACTTAGCAGCAATGGCACTACCAATGAATTTACCGACCACAGCCACAAGAATAATTAGTCCTGTAACTTTCCATAAATAAGGGTCATTAAGAAGTCCTATTTCAGTTCGTAATCCTGTAAAAACAAAGAACAAAGGAAGTAATAAAACCAAGGCAACGTCTTCCACTTTTTCAATGAAAATGTTTCTGAACTTAATGTTTTCAGGCATTATTGCACCTGCCATAAATGCTCCGAAAAGTGCGTGAATGCCAATTACTTCAGTGGCATAAGATGAAATAATAAGCGTCAAGAAGAAAATAGCGACTATGGGTTTGCTTAAACTTTCTTTTGTTTGGTGTAAGTTTCCTATTCTTGTTAAAAATGGTTTAACTACTTTAATCATCAAAAGAACATAAAGAGCAGCCAATGCAATGATATACAACGCACTTACAAATGAACCTGCTTTTACGATAGCAATTACAGCCGCCAATATACACCAAGCGGTGATGTCATCAGCCGCAGCACAAGTAATTACAACTGTTCCCAATTTTGTTTTGTGTAAACCTCTTTCTTGTACAATTCGTGCCAAAACAGGAAAGGCTGTAATACTCATTGCAATTCCTAAAAACAATGCAAAAGAAGTAAACTCAACTCCTTCAGGGGCAAAAGATTGGTAAATAAAATATGCCAAGCCCATTCCCAAAGCAAAAGGAATAATGATACTTGCATGACTGATTACAACCGCATCGTGGGCTTTGTTTCTTAATACTTTTAAGTCCAATTCCATCCCAATTACGAACATAAAAAGGATTAAACCGATTTGACTTAAAAACTGCAAATTACCCAATGAAGCAGCAGGGAAAAGTGCTGCTGAAAATTCAGGAAAATGCATTCCGATAAAGGAAGGTCCTAAAACAATACCAGCTATGATTTCGCCTATAACAGAGGGTTGACCTATTTTTTTACATATCCAACCGAATAAACGAGCCACTAGAATAATGGTAACAATTTGTGCTAAAAGAATAGCCAAAGGGTGTTCTAAATTGTGGATGAGTGAATCTATAAACTCTTGCCATTGTGTTCTTCCTGTTTCAGAAATGACGATGTTTCTACCTTGTTCTAATTTCGCTCCAAGAAGTACTATCCAATACATCAATGCTGTGAACCCACCGATTACACCCACATAAAAAAAACTGTTTTTAAACTTCTTCATTCTTACTGTTTTTAGGTTTTAAATTATTCCCGTTAAAATTAGATTGCTGCCACTCAATTAGCTTTTCACTCTCTTTATGTGAAAGCATTGTGATAAATTTTTTATACTCCCTTTTGAAAATTTCCTTATCAAAGGAGACTTTTTTTAATATCGTTTTTGCATATTCAAGCATAGTCATTTCTATAAGTTTTTCATTTTTTTTCCTGCCTTTTGCATTCATTTAATCTTAAACCAATCCCTAATCCAATATGCCACCTTCCGTTGTCTGTTGCGGTTTTGACATTGTAATAAAGTGGCATTTGAATAGCTAACATTTTGTAACTGTAAGTAAATCCAACTCCAAGATTTGGTGTTATGAAAGCATTTTTAGTTGTTCCCTTATCTTCTTTGAATCGAAGTGATGGAAGCATTCCAAGAATGAATTTTGAATTTTTATAGGTAGCGTTGATATTCGGACCCGTAAAATTGAAAAACGCTCCATTGTCCACATATCCACCAACGAAAATGCCATCATACAAAGCGAGTTTCACTTTGTCTTCTTGAGCAAAAGTTGAGGTTAAACTTAGCACGGATATAATAAATAGTATTTTTTTCATTTACCTTTAAATTCTTCGGTAAAATTCAGAACTATTTAAATGCTAAAAACCGTTATGAATTAAAAATGGGGGATTATGTAACAAGACTGAAAAAGTATGTATCAAAATTCATTTTTTGTTTTCTCAATCATTGATTCAATCTGCAAATAATAGTTTCTTAATTGTTTGTTTAATTTTTGAAATCTATAAACGCCAATGATGATAAAAAGAATGGTTAGACTTAATGAAACATAACCTAAAAATTTAATACTTTCAAAACCATCTAATTGAATAATTGCTATGCCGCCAAGTAATAGATACAATGAAGACCTAATATAAGATAACAAAGTTCTTTCATTGGCTAGCTTTGTCCTTTCAAGAGCTAAATAATCTCGCAAAATTATTTTGTCTTGATTTTGAAATTTGCTTGAAAAACTGAATATATCTCTGAAATCCATAAGTGTGAGCTTTATTTATTAGAATGGGAAAAAATAGGGGATGATAAAAGAAGCGGCTATCCAAATGATGAAATTCAGAGGTGTTCCTACCTTGAGAAAATCGTTGAATTTATAGTTTCCTGGGGAATAAACCATCGTATTTGTGGGGTAGCTTACTGGGGTCATAAAAGTAAGCGAACAAGCAAACATGACGGCAATTAAAAAAGGTTTTTCGCTGATTTGCATTGCTGCTGCAAGACTTATTACAATTGGAACCATTAAAGCTGCCGTTGCTTTGCTTGATAAAACATTTGTAGATAGGAATGTGATTAGGAAAATCGAACTCAAGGTAATTCTTGGATCAAAATCACCCAGTTGGGTAAACACAAAGGAAGAAATGATTTCTGCACCACCTGTTTTTTCTAATGCTGTACCCATAGAAAGCACACCTGCCAACATAAAAATAACTTTCCACTCAATAGAGTCATAAGCTTCTTTCGGTTTTATAGTTGATGTAGTTACCAATAGCAAGCATCCAATCATACTACTTATCAATATTGAAGTTATTCCGAAAGCTGCGGCACTGACAACACCCACAGCAATTATCAGTGCAGGAATAGCTTTTCGGTAATTTACTTTTTTCTCCTGATGCTCTGATAATACAATCACTACTTTTTGGTTCACCAATTCTGAAATCTCATCTTCGGTGGCATAAATCATTAATAAATCACCTTCTCGAAGGTTGATTTCAGAAATATTCTCCTGAACCAACTCGTTTCTATGTCTTATTGCCAAAACAGAACAATTGTACATATTTCTAAAACTTGCTTTTTTGAGATTGGTGCCTGCAAGTGACGAACCAATTGGTATTAGTGTTTCGTAAAGTTTTTTTGAATGAACGTTTACAGTATGTAATTGTTTATCTCCTGATAGCGTATATGTACTATCAGATTTTAGTTCACTCAGTTTGTTTGGGCTGATGACAATTTTAAGAATATCATTTTCAGCAAGTACGGTATCGCGGTCAAAAATTGAAATAGTGCTACCATTTCGAATAATAGATACAATGTTTGCTGCAAATTTTTGAGATAAAGCCGATTTTAAAATGGTTTTATTGATGTCTTTGTTTCCTTTACTGAGAATAATTTCAGCGGTATATTGCTCTAACGTAATTTCTTTCTCGTTTTCATTATTTCTATTTGGCAGAATAAAAGGCGCAATAACGAATAAGTAAATTAAACCAATACCCATTAAACACAAAGCGGGTAACGAAAACTCAAACATCCCAAAAGGTTCTAAACCACTTTTTTCTGCTATGCTACTTACCAATATATTTGTGGATGTTCCAATGAGGGTACAGGTACCACCAAATAAAGCTGCAAATGAAATTGGAATGAGTAATTTTGAAGGTGCAATTTTCGCATCCCTACAAACAGATAATGCCATTGGTATAAGGATAGCTACTACCGCAGCATCATTTACAAAAGCTGAAAACAATGCGGAGATTAAACAAAATACAATTAAGGCAATAATGTAATGAATTTTAGCAACTTTGACGATTGTTGAACTTAACCCATCAATTAACCCTGACTTAAAAACTGCTGCACTAACGACAAACATACATCCTAAAGTAATAGTAGCAGGATGATTAAATCCTGAAAATCCTTCTTCGGGATTCAGTACTCCTGAAACTATAAACAGAGCCATTATCAGAATTGATGTAGTGTCAATGCTGAAGTAATCTTTTACGAACAAAAAGATACCAATACCGATTATTGCAACTGTGATGTATAACTCCATTTATTAGTTAATTCGATAATCAACAAAATTAAGATTATTAAACTACAATACAGGCTAATTACTATTAACTAATTATATCTTGTAACAAGACTAAAAAAATATGTAATGAATCAGATTTTAACCTTTTGTAGAAACTCATTTCTGTATATTTCGCTTAACGAAAGTTTGATATTTTTACCCTGATTTGAAATCAAATTAGAAGTAATTTCATCAAATGAAAATACTTGAACGGCTTTAATCGAAAGAATTTCTTTTTTGTTTACTCTGCAAAAATCAATTGATGGAAGTAGTTCAAGCAGTTTATCAAACGTAATGTTTTTCAATACAAATTGTTCTCCATCAAATAGTCGAGCTACCTTGTCACGACTATCGTTTTCAGATGTTTTGATGTAGGCGATTTTATCAAAAAATAAAATGGCTTTGCCTTTGTTGGTGTTTAGCTGAATGTATGTTTTATGATTTAACTCTGAAGAACTTCCAATATATTTTCTTGCTTTCTCAACGGCTTGTTTTAATCGGTCAATTTTGATGGGTTTCCTTATGTAATCAATTGCATTAATATCAAAAGCTTCTGCTGCATAATCCTTGTATGCTGTTGCGAAAATCACTGGCTTACCATTTAATAAATTGGCTACTTGTAATCCATTCATTTCAGGCATTTCAATGTCTAAAATACAAAAGTCAAAATCCAAATCTGGTGCTTCATTCAGAAAATTAACAGGATTATCAAATGCCTTTACAACTTCCAAATCAGGAAGCTGTTCACAGAGCATTTTCAGGTAAGTAAGACCTGGTAACTCATCATCTAAGAGCAAGCATTTTAGCTTTGTGTTCAAGTAGATTAATTTTTAAATGTGCTATGTAAACCTCTCCTTCAGTAAACCGGTTGAGTTTGAAATTATCCGAATAAATGATTTTTAAACGCTGTTCTAAAGTCTCTATACCAATCCCGCCCTTTTCTTTTTTCATTGGTTTCTTTGCCGACATTTTATTTGATACTGTTAAGTAAAAAACATTGTCTTTAAATTCAAAAACTACTGAAATAAAAGCGTCAGAACTTTGTAAATCGGCATGTTTAAAAGCATTTTCAATTAAGTCTATAGAGATAAGCGGAGCTAATAATCTTTGTTCAAGCAAAGGTTCAGATTCGTTGATTTTAGTTTTCACTTTCAATTCAAACAAAGGACTGACCTTTATTTTGTTGATTTCAATCAGGTTTAATGCAAAATCAATTTCTTCTTTTGGAGTTACATATTTGTTTCGACTTTCATACAGGATGTAGTCTAATACATTTGCCAATTTGTCGAGCGCAAAATAAGTCTGATAAGCGTGTGATTGTATAGAGTTTAGAATGTTCTTAAACAGATGTGGGTTAAGTTTCGATTCAAGGGTTTGCAATTCAAGTTTGTTAATTTTGCTTTCTAATTGTTGAAACTTATCGTCAGACTCCTTTCTTTTTTTCTCTGATTTGGTAAGGCGAAAAATTAAGTAAATAACTGCTAAAAGAAGGAGTGTCCCAATTATTGAGAATAAAACTTCATTTGATATGTCTATGATTTTTGTCATTTCGATTACAAAGTTAGCTTTTCAAATCAGTTTTATGTCAGAGTGTTGGTGAAAAAGAGACTCTCTTGTGTTATAAAAAGCAGAAACCCTACTTGTATGGTTGATTTCTAATTGCTGTTTACCTTTTACTTTTTTCTTTTTAGCATTGACAGATAACTGAACAACTTTGTTAAAAATAGATGGAAAGAATTACTTTTTATATATTATCAACTAGAATTCCTTATTTTTGACTAAAATTTCAATACATGAACACGGAATTCACATTAAGTGATGCGATTACAGCTGTCGAAAGATTTCACGAAGCATTTGGAATTAAGAACAATATTTCGCCAACTGTACAGTTAGACTCGAGTGAGATTGAATTACGCTTCAATTTGATGAAAGAAGAGAATGAAGAGTACCTAGAAGCGGCAAAAAAAGGAGATATCATTGAAGTTGCTGATGCGTTAGGAGATCAGTTGTATATCCTTTGTGGAACAATTTTAAAACATGGGTTACAACACAAAATTACAGAGGTGTTTGAAGAAATTCAACGTTCAAATATGAGTAAATTAGGTGCTGATGGAAAACCTATTTATCGTGAAGATGGTAAGGTTTTAAAGGGCGAGAATTATTTTAGACCAAATATTCAACGTATTTTATCACCTCAAGATTAAACAGTTACTATGAAGTATTATTTACAAATAGGTTTATTATTTATCGCTGTATTTACATTGCGAAATGCACAGGCTAATTTAGCATTGATGAACCTTGTTATCGCATGTCCAGCAGATAAGTCTGAAACTTTTTCTCCCGGATGTACGTTCGAAGTTGGTGATTACACAGGTGAAGTATCAATTTTAGAAAGTGAAGGAGCTGTGTTTATCAATCAAATTCCTGCTCCAGGATCATTTATCAACCAAACTACTCAAATTCAGATTATTGTTACAGATAATGGAGATAATGTGCAAACATGCTTTTTTACCATAACACTGCCTCCTTTACCTCAAGTTACGATCACAACGACTCGCCCTTTTTGTAATGGAGGAGTTGATGGAGCTGCATTTGCTACCGTTACTAATGGTCAACCTCCTTATTCGTATCAATGGACAACTGGAGCCACAAGTCCAACTATTTTAGGATTAGCGGCAGGCTCTTACGGTGTTACAGTTACCGATGCTAATGGTTGTACTGCATTGCAAGAGGCTACTATTTCTCAGCCATCTAAAGTGGTACTGAGTTTAAATGTATATACATTTGAAGGTGGGCATAACGTGTCTTCAAAGGAAGCTACTGATGGTTCTGCAACGGCATCTGCAACAGGTGGAACACCACCATATGCTTGGTTATGGTCTACAGGAGATAATACCAGTGCAGTATCGGGTCTTGGAGTTGGGGATTACTGGATTGTTGTGACTGATGCCAATGGTTGCGTGGATACAATGAGTTTTAAAATAACTCCCCCTTTTGTTGTCAATATTCCTGTTGCTATTTCTCCCAATGGAGATGGGTTAAATGATGTATTTGCCATAGAGTTTTTGGAAGATTACCCAGAAAATGAATTAATCATTTTTAATCGATGGGGAGATATTGTATACAAAACGGATAATTACCAAAACGATTGGAACGGAACCTCTACTGCTGCGCTTCAGATTGGTAAAAATGAATTGCCAGATGGAGTCTATTTTTATCAGTTAAACATTAAAAATGAACCACCAATTAAAGGTTCTGTAATCTTGAAGCGAAAATGAGAAAACTACTTTTCACACTATTTATAGGATTAACAACCTGTGGTGCAATTGGGCAACAAGGAGTTCAGTTTTCGCAGTATATTTTTAATGCTCAAGCAATTAATCCTGCATGGTTCAATCACCGTTCTCCTATATCGGGACAATTGATTTCTCGTGTGCAATGGTTGAATTATGACGGAGTTCCAAACACTCATGCAGTTATGGGACAGTATAACATTGGACGAAGACATACGGTTGGACTCATTGCGCTAAATGATCACATATCAGTATTCAATAAATTTCAAATCTCAGGAACTTATGCTTACCGGATTAATTTGGGTAAGAAGGCTCAATTGGCATTTGGAACAAGAGTGGGATACTCCAATTCAACTGCCAATATTGAAGGTGGTTATTTGACACATCAGTACGACCCCGTGTTATATTCAAGACGTTCGGTTCATCATTTTTCAATTGGAGCAGGAATGTATGCTTCTGGAGATCGATTCTTTGTTGGTATTTCAGCTCCAGATTTGTTTAATAATGGGCTAGTTCAACCAGGGTTTGAACCAAAGCTTCAAGGAGCAGCTTATCACTTACATTATGGCGTGAAAGTGTATCAATCCATTCCATTCATGTTTTATCCTACGATGTTAGTATCGGTTACTCCAAACGCTCCCTTACACGCCAATTTGGATTTGAATTTTTTAATCCAAAATGGGCTTTGGTTGACACTCGGTGCATCAACTGATATCGGAGCTTCTGCGGGCATAGGCTATTTATTTGAAAATAATCTTCGCATTGTGTATTCTTTTGGATTTGCTCTTGGACCTTATACTAAATATGGAGGAGGGGTTCATGAATTAACGATTGGGTATACGAAAGATTTGTTTAAAAATGATTTTGAAAAACGAAAGTTTATAGAAAAGAAAGGAAATTTCCAATCATATAAAAAACAACGTCGTAAACGTGCGAATTATTAATGATTCCAGAAAAACGTTTCAATATTCGGGTGTATGGTATCGTAATTAATGACGCGAATGAGTTGTTAATCGCCCATGAAAATAGAAATGGATTTGAAATGACTAAGCTACCAGGTGGTGGGTTAGAATGGGGAGAGGGATTAATAGATGGGTTAAAACGTGAGTTTATTGAAGAACTTAATTGGCTCATTGAGATTGAAACGCTATTTTACCTAACCGATTATTTCCAGCCTTCATCATTGGACCCAAATGATCAAGTGCTTTCAATTTATTACAAAGTGCGACGTGTGGGCGAATACCAAGGCGAGAAAACGATTAACCCGCTTGAAGTGATTCAATTTGAATGGAAACCGATACATGATTTATGCGTTGATTCGTTTACATTTCCGATAGACCGAATTGTCATAGATATGTTGAAGCAAAATTAACGCAGGTTGTCAAGTTTCCACCGAATCAATCGCCTATCGTCACCGCACGAAATCAAATACTGATCAATCCACTTGATACTGTTCACAGAATGCGTGTGACCACCTTGTTTGGCTTCTAACTTTTGAAGTACACTATACGATGCATTTTCCCAAATCTTAATTGATTTATCCCGACTGCATGTGGCAAAATAAGTGCCAGTTGAATTGAAGCAAATGCCGTAAATTGCATAGTGATGTGCTGGAATGGCTTTTATTTTTTCTCCCGAATCACTATTCCATATACGTAAATAACCATCTTTTCCTCCAGAGACTAATTTAGTTGATTGGTGCGGTTCAAAAGCAAGTGAGCTTACTCCGTCATTGTGTGCAAAAAAACGATTGATTTCATTGAAATAGGTAGTTTCAAACACTCTGATGATGCCATCTTGACCGCCTACAGCTATTCTTGATTCGTCATGATTTGCAGCTATACTTCTAATTTTACCACACGCTAATGGAATAAAGAGTTGTAATTTATAGGAATGGGTATCCCAAACGGCTAGATAACCTTCTGCATCTCCCGTAAGTAGAAGATTGTGTTGAGTTAAGTGTAGTTGACTGAAAATGGCACTTTTATGCTGCGTGTAAAATTTCAACTCTTGTTTTTGAACCACATCGATGAAGTGCAAATGACCATTGTTTAATCCAATGCTAATAATTTCGTTTCGAATAAGCTCAAGAGAGTATACAGGGAAATCAGCCTTAATTGTAAAATTGTCTTGAATTCCGAGATCAAGTTTCCAACGCACAATAAATTTATCTGCTCCTGCGGTATAGACGACGTCAGCATTTGCAATAACCATATCGTAAATTGCCATGCTATGTTGTCTAATTTCAGTATGTTTATGTACTAACTGTTCCATGATTTTATTTAACAATGCAATGATACACTTTGTTTTTTCGTTTCACAAGAAATTAGGTGTTTACTAAATATGTTGTAACCTTCCATACATTATATTGCACATTCATATAAAAAAGTGAGATTATCTCCGAACCTTTTTTATTTTTACACGTCTAGAGAATGAATAAAATTATAAACCATGTCATCATACAGTAAAGTACTTTATTTCATCATTTTACTTACTACTTTTCATTATTCGTTTGCACAACGTGGCTCGTTGGGAGATTTAACGGTATCTACTCAAAATCAAATTGTGAACACGTACACTTATTTGACAAACAATGCCAATTTAGGACAAAGTTCATTAACAGTAGTTAGTAATACGCTTAATGGGGGCGTTTTTATTTCCAATCTTGCTCAAGGTGATTTGTTGTTGATTGTTCAAATGCAAGGTGCCATGATGGACATCAATACCACACCAATAGACTGGTGGGGAGGTACATATACCATTCCTTCAAGCTATTTCATTAATAATTCGCTTGATAACCCTGAAGACTGGGGAGAAGTATATGATTATGCTGAGGCAGGCAACTATGAATTTGTAGAAGTGTTAAGTGTAGCTGGTGGGAGTACAATTAATTTAACTTGCCCACTCACAAAGTGGTATGTCGCAAATAGACATGTTCAAGTAATACGCGTTCCTCGATTTGAAAATTTAACAGTACAAAACAATGCAAGTATAACGTGTCCAGAATGGGATGGGAATTCCGGTGGAGTTGTTGTGATAGAGGTTAACGGAACCTTAAGTATAAATGGAAGTGGACAAATCGAAGCAAGTGAAAAAGGTTTTAGAGGAGGAGTTGTGGATATGGTTTCTAGCCTAAATGCCAACCCTGCTGATTTTGGATACTTAGGTTCTTTTGAAGCAATCGAAGGTTCTGAAAAAGGTGAAGGTATTGGTGGTTTTTACGATTTATATGACAACTTCTACCAATCGCGTTATTGCAAAGGTGCTCCAGCAAATGGTGGTGGTGGCGCAAATTACCACAATGCAGGTGGTGGAGGTGGATCCAATGTAGGAACAGGGAATTATTATGCGTACGGTGTACCTAATCCAGGACCTAGTAATGCGTATGCTGCTGCATGGAATTTGGAAAATCCTAATATGCTAACTCAACCCAGTGCAGGTGGAGGTAGAGGTGGATATGCACATGCTACAGCAAATTTAAACCCGCTTACTACAGGGCCTAATAACGCAAGTTGGTCTGGTGATGCGCGAAGAAATGTGGGAGGTTTTGGTGGACATCCGTTAACGTATGATCCAACAAAAATATTTATGGGCGGAGGCGGAGGAGCTGGTGAGCAAAATGATGGTGATGGCGGCAATGGCGGTCGCGGTGGTGGTTTGGTGATGTTAAAAGTATATGGAGAGATAACCGGAAATGGTACTATAGCTGCAAATGGACAAAATGGTTTTGATGCAGTAGGACCTACTCCACCTGTTTTTTCTGCTCAACGCTCTGGTGACGATGGTGCAGGTGGTGGCGGTGGCGGTGGTGCTATTCATATTTCAAACGCAAATCCAATTCCTGCTTCTGTTAATCTAATAGCTCGTGGAGGAAATGGAGGGAATCAAAACTATCAAAGAGGATCGCTTGCTACGGCAAATACTATGGATGGACCTGGTGGAGGCGGTGCTGGTGGAATGATAGCATTTGCATCTGGTACACCTACTCAAAATGTGAGTGGTGGTGCTGGTGGTGTAACCAACTCATCTATCGCCACAAATTTCCCCCATAATGGAGCTACGGGTGGAGGTCAAGGTATGAGTGGATTGTCAACGGAGTTCTATGATTTAATAACAGAAGACGAAATTGTGTGTAGTGGAACGCCTACATCGACTATATTGACGGTTACAGTAGAAGGGACGTTGCCAATAGGATCTAATGTGCAATGGTACAACAATCAGTATGGTGGAACGTCATTTCATTCCGGATTAACCTATAATACACCTGTGATTGCTACGAATACAACTTATTGGGTTGGTGTATGTCCAGGTACATTTCGCATACCAGTTAGCGTATTGATTTCTCCTCCAATTGATATTACAGGAACGGCAGTAATGACACCAGAAACTTGTGCAGGGGCAGATGGTGAAATAACCGGATTAACTGCAACTGGTGGATTTGGAAACCTAAGCTTTGACTGGAATGGAAATCCTTCTTCATCAGAAGATTTAACCAATGCGTTAGGAGGGAGTTATACGCTTACGGTAACGGATGAAAATGGTTGTACAGAAACATCTGGCCCTCATGTGGTGAGTACAGATATTAATACCACAACAGACGTGTCTGGATTACAGATTGAAGGAGAGACATGTTTAGAAAATGACGGTTCGATTACAGGAATAACAGCTACTGGTTCTGGATTAACCTATCAATGGAATGGGAATCCATCTCCTACAACAGACTTAATTGGAGCAGAAGCAGGAACGTATACGTTAACTATCATGGACGACGATATGTGTGTGATTAATCTAGGGCCTTATGTAATAGCTGATCCCGTTTATACCGAAGTTGATGATACAGGGATATTAATATCAATAGAATCATGTAATGGAAATGATGGGGAGATTACTGGGATAACTGCAAATGGAACAGGATTGACATACGAATGGAATGGAACATCTTCGCCTACAATTGATTTATCAGGTGCTGCGGCAGGAAATTATTCTTTGACCATCACAAACGATATTGGTTGTCAAACTGTAATGGGACCTTATACAATAGGTCAGGCGACATTGCCAGTTATTGATGATACTGGAATAAGTATTACGAATGTGAATTGTTTGGGCGACAACGGCGCAATTTCAGGAATTGTATCATCAGGAACGAACTTGTCGTTTGAATGGAATGGTTTACCTTCACCCTCCATAGATTTGCCTGTAGCACCTGCAGGAACTTATGATTTAGTTGTGACAGATGACAATGGTTGTGTCGCATCGGCGGGACCGTATGTGATAGGTACAGATTCTGGTCCTTCAATTGACGATGATAATATCCTAATTTCACCCGAAACGTGTGGTCAAGCTGATGGTTCAATCTCAGGAATTGTGGCAACAGGTGATAACCTTACATTTGAGTGGAATTCAGTGTCATCAGCAGGTGAAAACTTAGCAAATGCGATTGCAGGAACCTATACACTCACTGTTACGGATGATAATGGTTGTTCTGCAGTAAGTGGTCCCTACGAGGTGTCATTAATCGGAGGTCCAGAAATTGATGCAACTAACATGGTGGTTACTCCTGTGTCATGTGATGGTGATTTAGGATCTATACAAGGTGTAATTGTTGTAGGTGCGGGATTGACGATGACGTATGAATGGAATGGTGTTGCAACAACGTCACCTAATTTAATTGATATTCCTGCTGGTGAATATACGCTAATTGTAACTGATGATAACGGATGTTTTTCAACTTTGGGACCAGTAACAGTTGGGCAACAATCTCCACTTACGGTTGAAGCATCACCTTCTGTTTCAGTAATTGATCCAGGAGGCGAAGTGGATTTGATTACAGATGTTACCTCGGATTCTCCTATTGACAGTGTGTCATGGTCACCTGCTTCAGGTTTATCGTGTACTGATTGCTTAACACCAACTGCATCCCCTTCTCAAACAACTACGTATATCGTAACGGTAACAAATGAAGATGGTTGTTTCGATTCGGACACCGTACTAATTGAAATTGATTTTGCATGTGGGGAATTGTTTATCCCAACCATTTTTTCACCCAATCAAGATGGAATGAATGACGAACTTTGTGTATTAGGAGGCTGTATAGCGACGATAGACTTTGCTGTTTACAACCGCTGGGGAGAACGAGTGTTTAGTACAAAAGATCCCACATCATGCTGGGATGGAATTTTTAGAGGTCAACCAGCAAGTTCGGGGGCTTATGTCTACAAGGCTAAAGGTTCACGAATTGATGGTACTAAGTTTGAATTGTCTGGTAATTTAACATTGGTTCGTTAAAATCCGAATATAACGACATTGAACAAACCGTGATGTAAGTGCGCATTGCGGTTTGTTGTTTTTTCCCATTTAGTTTGCAGGTGTCTTCTTACGAAATAGGTAGTATACGATGAGTCCTATCAGTAATAAACCTAGTCCATAATATGCTTGTTCCGGGCCTTCGATAAGCACAGCTCCTAGAAAAAACAGTACAGCAATAGAAAAAACAACAGTTGCTATTCGATGTACCAATGACAAGGCCGTTCGATTGAGTAAAAACAATGCACTGAATCCAGCCATTCCTAGAAAAACCCAGTCCAAAAATGTCGAATAGGTAATGAGCGCCTTAAATGTACCCCAAAAACAAAGTAGCAGTATGGACCAAATTGTTTGTGTCATGATTGCGTTAGCAGGAGTGTGGTAGCGTGAGTGTCTTTTTGAGAGAAACTTAAAAAATACACCATCATTTCCCATTTCCTCATAAATTCGTGGTGCAGACATGGTAAATACAAATCCAGCGCCAAAAGTAGATATGATGACCAATATGGTAACCAGTTTTCCTGCTGCTGCTGAGCCGATGGAAAGCGCATCTGCAACAGGTTTTTCGCTACTAATTAATGATTCTAGACCCAATACGCGAATAAGCGCATAATTTATAAATAAGTAGATAGCCGTGACAATGATTGTACCTATTACCATTGCTTTTGCTACCGATCTACCACTCGATTCTGTTTCTCCAGCTAAAAATGACACATGTTGAAAACCACTAAATGACCAAAGTACAGCTACAAGTGCGATGGATATTGAGCCTATACTAGGCGTGTAGTCAATTGCATAATTTGGAGCAGCAGTAGCTTCGGGGAGTAAAAACAATCCACTTACAATGATGATGATTAAACCAATAAATTTAGCTCCTGACAGTATATTGATGAATAATTCACCCACTTTCACACCTCTCGAATGAACCAACCCATGAAATAAAATGATACAAGAGCCAAGCAATAAGGATTGTTTACTCGTCAGTGTGTAAAAAACGTTGATGTAATCTACTGCCACAATCGTTATAGCGGCAACTGCTCCAGAAGTGATGACAGTTAGTGTACACCAACCGTATAAGAACGCGACAGCATTGCCGTATGCTTGTTTCAGGTATAGATAGATTCCTCCTGCACCTTTAAATTCTTGCGCCAATTTTGCGAAAATAATTGCACCACTTATGGAAATAAATCCACCGATAAACCACACAATGTAAATCCATTTTTCAGAAGATGCTTCTGAAGCAATCGCGGATGGAGTGGAAAATATCCCAGAACCAATGGTTGAGCCAAGCACAATCATGATTAGTCCCCATGTTGAAATGGTAAATCGTTTGTTTTGCATGGAACCAAAGTACTATTTTAAAGTAAAATTTGAATAAAAAGTTGCCTCAAATTGCTAAACACATGTAGTAAACAGCTGGATTTCGTTCAAAAAATGCAGAATTCATTAACGAGTAGCTGTTGTTTTTCTCCTATCTTTGACCGTCTGAATGTGATTACATGACGTTTGGTAAAAAACAGCAATAAATTGATTGGTAGATGAAAAGTTTGTGGAAAAGATTTCAATATTACGGAATAGGATTGATGATAGGTCTTATGTTTACGTTCATTTTTTTTCAAAACAGAGGTTGTTCGTGGTTGCCTGAAAATAGGGTGAAGAATGCCGTATTGGAAAATGTGATTGTATTTAAAAAGGCTGATGTGGAATTGATGAATCAGCAGGGAATTACTCCAGATGATTACGTTCAGATATTAAATAAAGGAGCTATTAAATTTGGACTTAGTAAAAGACAAGGAGAACCAAAGTATTATGTGGGGAAATCAGTGTCTTCTTCTGGGGATGAAATACAAGCTCAGTTTGAACTCAGAGTAGATGGTTTTGTCAGTTTGTGCACCCCCTTAAAAAAAGATGAATCTGTGATTACGGAAAATTTATTGGAAGGTGAAGCAATCATTTACAGGCTACCAATTGATACGTCGCTAGTAGCGTTTGATGAAGATTTAGCAAAGTGTCAAGCTAAAAAGTTGGGGATAACCGAAAAAAATGTGTTAGATGCGTTACATGATTTCGGAATAGTCAATTATGATTTAAGCGACTTTGTGAGTTCGGATAAACCGATTTACCACTTATCATTCCAAATCAAAGATAGCACATACCATGGGAAGGCTATTTGGTACAAAAATAAATTGTATTTCACCTACTTTTTAAATTCGGGTGTCGAAAAGTGTAACTAGCGACTCACTTGTAGATTAACGCCATAAAAAAAAGTTTGTACTCAGCGAATTCATTATGCAGAATTACGCATGGTACAAACTTTAATGTATTAAATTAAAAAGGGAAACCGATTAATTCCCAAATTTTTCAATTACTCCTTGAGTTACTCCTGTATTTGAAAAACCTCCATCGTGGAAAAGGTTTTGCATAGTTACATAGCGTGTAAGATCTGAGAACATAGCGATACAATACTCTGCACACGCCTCAGCTGTTGCGTTACCAAGAGGAGACATTTGATCAGAGAAGTTGATGAATTCATCAAATCCTTTTATTCCTTGTCCAGCTGTAGTGACAGTAGGGGATTGAGATATTGTGTTTACACGCACTTTCTTTTTTATACCATAATGGTATCCAAAGCTTCGTGTGATGGATTCGAGTAGTGATTTCGCATCCGCCATATCGTTGTAATCAGGGAAAATTCGTTGTGCTGCAATATACGTTAAAGCGACAACAGAGCCCCATTCGTTCAATGCGTCTAATTTATGTGCAGTTGCTAGCGTTTTATGTAAAGAACCTGCAGAAACATCTAGCGTTTGATTATAGAATTTGTAATCTATATCGGTGTAATGTTTTCCTTTACGAACGTTTGGAGACATTCCTATAGAGTGAAGCACAAAATCAATTTTACCACCTAAGTGCTCTTGCGCTTTTGTAAATAAGTTTTCCAAATCTTCGATACTGGTTGCGTCAGCGGGAATGACAAGGCTGTTCGTTTTGCTTGCTAATTCATTGATTGCACCCATTCGCATTGCGATAGGAGCGTTTGTCAATACAAACTCAGCACCTTCTTCATGAGCTTTTAGTGCAACTTGCCAAGCGATTGACATGTCGTTTAAAGCTCCGAAAATAATTCCCTTTTTTCCTTTTAATAAATTATTAGCCATAATTGAGTTGTTTCAATTCTATTTCTGACAAAAATAACATTTAACGTCAATACAACAAGTGTAAATTCGAAATCGGAACGTATTCTTTTTATTTGCATTGAAAAAAGACAAGCTATTCACAACACTATTCATATTGATTTGTTAAATTTACAAGTAGAGGTAAAACAGAAGATTAATGACAGGTAATGATGATACAAACAAGGATTTTATTAATCCAATAGATTCCGATAAAATAACAGAAACGCCCCATAGTTTAGAATATGGACATCATGTGGGGAGTGCGGTTGTAAAACCCGAGGATCAAGGGCGGTTAAAAGGGTTAGCTGTTTCAGCGATGGAGCAACAAACTGACCGACAACTGGGGCAAATCTATGAACAGATGCAATTGCTTGCGGATCAAGCTAAGAAGATTCAAGAACGAAAGGAAATTTCGGAGCGTATTTATCTTGCGGAAATTCGTTTCACACCCATTATTAGTCATGTGTATCATTTGTACAGAAAAGATGATGGACGTTTTACACTTTCTCTAATAGCCCCAAATCAGTGGGGTAAAAGTGGAGCACGTTTTGATTTTGTGGCTACAGTACAGCTTTTAGCTGACCACACGTGGGATATTTTAGCGCGAAATGAACAGATAGCTATTTAGCAGTAAACGCATTTTTAAAGGTTACAGCGTATCAGGGCAAACGTATTAAAAAAATTTAGAGAATATACTATTAGCTAGGTAGGGGGACGGTCATTTTAAAATTTTGAAGCTGGAATGAACTGAATGGCGCTAATGATTGAAGAAGCTCCGTAGTTTACGGAGGAGATCACTGAAATCATCGCCATTCAGGAATGTAGGCTTTAAAATTTTAAACAGACCTAGCGTTTTTTGGTTCTTTTTTTGGCAATGAAAAAAAGAACAATATTATTAGAATTACGAATTATATTGGTATTGAGAATTAAAGTCAAATGCGTTTACTCTGTACAGCGTATAGATTAATTGGGACATTCATTCTTTTTTTCATAAATTTGTAATTCAAAAGAAACACGAAGATGATTAAAACTCAAGAGGCGATAGACGAGCAGTTAGTGGAATTGTTAGTAGATCAAAAAGAATTGGTGGTGTTTAACGATAATGTAAACACGTTTGATTTTGTGATAGAATCATTGATTAAGGTATGCGAGCATGAACCCGTTCAGGCAGAACAATGTACCATGATAGTGCATTACAAAGGCAAGTGTGGTGTGAAAAGAGGCGATTGGGAATCACTTGAACCTATGTGCGTTGCTCTTCTAGATAGAGGTATTACAGCAGAAATACAATAAAAAGTTTGTAGTTTTAAAAAAGGTACTTATCTTTGCCCCCGCAAATGGCCTCGTAGCTCAACTGAATAGAGTACTTGATTACGGCTCAAGAGGTTCCAGGTTTGAATCCTGGCGAGGTCACGCTAAGGATACAGAAATGTATCCTTTTTTTGTTTATATCTCTTTGTTTACGGTGTCTGGAATGAATATCCTTTACTAACTTTTATAATTTTTTTAACCACTATATAACAATGGGGGTAGTGTTGGTCAATTCGACCAATCCCTCACATTATTAGTACATAAATAGATTACGTAATGAGAGTGTATTTTTGTTGCAGTAATGTATTTTATTCTTGATGTGAAACTGAGAATAGGGATGTGTTGATTAGTTATTCCAATCATTATTAACTCAGATGTAGGTAATGTCAGACACCCATTTTTCACCAAGCTTTGAGCTAGTAAAATCCCTATTTAGCTTATTTTTGCACTATCGAATAAATGATTCGAGTTCGTGGTTACTATATATTTTCTTTTCAAAATACTTTTTAACCCCATTTTTTTCATCAAAAAAGCCACATACGAACGACTGTAAAACAAGCTTTCTCTCTCCAACATCTTTTGAATTCTATGACTACCATAGATTTGTCTACTTTGTTTAAAAATCGATCGAATTCTTTCTTTTAATAAAACAAGAGTCTCTTTATCAACGACATCATCCTTTGTATTTACCCAATTGTAATAGGCATTTCTACTAACCTTCATGCATTTACACATCCTCTCAACAGTGAAATTATCCATATTATTTAAAATGAATTGATATCTCACTTGTCGCTCTTGGAGAAGATGCTCACTGCCTTTTTTAATATATCCCGTTCCATGGTTA
>ERZ869909.792-NODE-792-length-31485-cov-6.385093_pt1 | contig 31485 bp, 31 predicted proteins | sample MGYA00520892_ERZ869909 | MGnify/ENA primary metagenome ERZ869909 (study PRJEB32215, sample SAMEA104723947) | bioreactor metagenome | biome: bioreactor; feature: anaerobic bioreactor; material: water | place: China | collected 2015-03-12 ...
CACGGGGCGAGACGCTGATCGAGAACGCGGCGCGCGAACCGGAGGTCGGCGATGTGGCGGCCTGCCTCGTGAAGATGGGTGCCGTGATCGAGGGCATCGGCACCTCGACGCTACGCATTCAGGGCAAGCCGCGGCTCGAAGGCGCGGTGCACGCCGTGCTGCCCGACCGGATCGAGACCGGCACGTTCGCGTTCGCCGTCGCGGCCACGGGTGGCGACGTGGTGCTCGAAGGCACGCGGCGGGATCTGCTGACCACCGCGCTCGACACACTGGCCGAGACCGGCGCCATCGTGACCGACACCGACACCGGCATTCGTATCACGCGCAACGGAGACAGCCTCGCTCCGATCGACGTGGAGACGCAGCCGTTTCCCGGCTTCCCGACCGACCTGCAGGCGCAGCTCATGGCGCTGATGACACGCGCCCAGGGCACGAGCGTCATCCGCGAGACGATCTTCGAGAACCGCTTCATGCACGTGCAGGAGCTGGCGCGTCTCGGTGCCGACATCAAGCTGCACGGCGACACGGCCACCATTCGCGGCGTCAAAAGCCTGCGCGGCGCGCCTGTCATGGCGACGGATCTGCGCGCGTCCGTCTCGCTCGTCATCGCGGGGCTGATGGCCGAGGGCGAGACGCTCATCAATCGCGTTTATCACCTCGACCGCGGGTTCGAGCGGCTGGAGCAGAAGCTCTCGGCCTGCGGCGCGCAGATCGAACGGCTGACGGCAGGGTAAGGCCCCGCACCGTTTCGGTTTCAGCAAACTTGCGGAGCGGCTCTCAGCTCTTGCGGTATGCGATAGATGCTTTCAGCGGCCGTCCCGCTCGCGGAGGCGCGTGCCCTCCGAGATGCGGTCACTCGGGTGCAGCACCACGCGCTCGCCGGCCTCAAGCCCGGACAGGACCACCGCCTCGCGGCTCGTGCGCTGACCGATCTGGACGACGCGCTCGCTCGCATAACCGTCGGCGCCCGCCACGAACACCGACCACGCATCGCCACGGCGGAACAACGCGCCGAGCGGAACGAGCGGAGCGTCCTCGACACGCTCCACCGCGATGTGCGTCATCACCCGGTAGCCGTGCCCGAGCGTCGGCCGCTCATCCGGCGCGCCCGCGAAATCCAGGATCACACGCACGCGCTGCTCCTCGATGCCGAGCGCGGAGACCTTGGTGAAGCCCGCGGGCTCCACATGGCGGACCCGGCCTTCGAGCGGCTTCTGTCCGCCCCAGCCGTCGATGCGCGCGGCCGCGCCTTCGGATATCCGCACCGCATCCGACGACAGGAGGTCGGCGACGACCTCGAGCTCGCGCGGATCGCCGATGTCGACCAGCGCCGTCCCGGCGGCCACCACCTGCTCGCTCTCATGGTGCACGGCGAGCACGCGCCCGTCGACCGGCGCGAAGATCGGCAGGCAGCACTCGTCACCGTTACCGTCACCTTCGCCCTGCCCGCCGCGCCGATGGTCGTCGAGGTGCGGCCCCGCCATGCGGGCCTTCGCCATCTGCTGGACGTGCTGGTAGGCCACCAGCGTCGCTTTGGCGCTCGCGAGGCGCGCTTCGGCGGTAGAAACCGCCGTTTGCGTCTGCTCCAGGCGGGCGGCGGAGACGGCGTCGGTGGTGCGCAACTGTGAGGCGCGAACGTTTTCGCTGCGCGCAAAGCTGAGCTGCGCCTCCGCCTCGCGCACCTGGGCGCGCGCGCTCTCGACCATCGCCTCTGCCGCAGCCACGATCGCCTCGGCTTCCCGCAGCGTCCGCGCATCGAGGAAGCCCGGCACGGTCGGGCGGATGATGGCGATGACGGTTTCGCCCGCCGTCACGGTATCGCCGACCTCGCGTGGCGAACGCTCGGTTGTGCCGGCGATCGGCGTCGAGACCGTGTAGACTTGGCGCACGCGTGTGCGGCCCTCCTCGGTCACCGTCACCTCGAGCGCGCCGCGCACGATTTCGGCTGTGTCCACCGGGACGGGCTGGGGCCTGAGTGCCCAGAACAGCACGCCTGCGGCCGCGAGGGCGGATACGAGGACGATGCTCCGTTTGCGCCAGAGCGGATCCATGCGTTACTCCCGTGTTTTCAGGACTTCGACGAGGTCGAGGCGATCGATGCGCCTGCGAACGATCAACGCCGATGCCGCCGCACCGGCGAGCACGGCGATCGCCGCCCAGGCGTAAGTGGCTCGTTCGAGTACGAGCGGGATCTGGAACAGCTCCGACTCGAGACCGTGCACCGTGGCGTAGGCCAGACCATAACCCAAGAGCCAGCCCAGCGGCAGCGCGAGCACGGTCAGGATCGCGAGCTCCGCGAGCAGGATCCACGACACTTCCGCCCGTGTGAAGCCCAGGACGCGCAGGCTCGCAAGCTCGCGCGCGCGCTCGGAAAGCTGGATGCGCGCGCTGTTGTAGACGACGCCGAACGCGATCACGAGGGCCAGAGCCGTCAGCACGCCGGTCATGAGCAGCAGGTTCTCCGCCATCGTTTTCTGCAGCATCTCGAGCGTCAGGCTTTGCAGGCTGAGGGACGCCACCGCAGGCATGGCCTTGATGCGCGCGTAGAGCGCGTCATGTTCGGCCGGGTCGAGCCGCACATGGACCCCGCTCACCATGTGCCCTTCCTGGTTCAGCCGGTTCACGGCCGAGAGGTCCATGTAGGCCGCCAGGCCGACATAGCCCTGCACGATGGCCGTCACGGGGACGTCGACGGTCCGGTGCCGGCGGTCGAGCGTCTCCACCTCGACGATGTCGCCGGCTCGGGCTCCCAGGATGCGCGCCAGCTTGTCGGTGAGGACGAGGCCGGTCTCGGGCAGGCGGATCGGCCGGCCGTCGATGTCGATGAGGCGCGAGAGGTCGGCATCCTGCGTGCGTCCCTCGACCGCGACGCGGCGCGAGACGGGGCCGAGCGTTAAACGCACCGGCAGCACGCGCATCGGCTCGACCGTCATCACGCCCGGCAGGCTGGCGACGTCGGCCACCACCGAGATCGGCCGCTCCGAGACGAAGTTGATGGTCGCGTCCTGCCGGTTGGCCTGGAAGAAGGTCATGTCGACCAGATGGGCGACGGTGTCCTCCATGAACAGCGTCGCCACCAGCACGGCCACCGACATGGCGATGCCGAGCGTGGTCAAGGCCGCCCGCACCGGCCAGCGCACGATATGGCGCGTGATCATGACCGCGGACTGCGGCAGCCCCGGCACCCACTCCCCGCGGCCGACGAGCCGCCGGTAGCGTGTGGGCGCAGCCGGCTGCATGGCGACCGCCGGCGACAGGCGCGCCACGTCCCACACGGCGCGCACCGCGCCCGCCATGGCGGCCAGCACCGTGACAGCGGCCGCGATCACGTAGACGCCGGCATCGATGCGGAAGATCAGGAACGGGAAGTTGAAGAACTGACTGTAGAGCTCAGCGAGTCCGCGCCCGAGCCACGTCCCGATGCTGGCACCGATGAGGATGCCGATCGCACCGATCGCCACCACGAATTTGAGGTAGTGCCAGGCGACGCCTGCCGAGCTGTGGCCGAGCGCCTTCATGAGCCCGATCTGCTCGCGTTCGAGCGCGACGAGCCGCGTCAGCGTCATGTTGACGAGAAACGCCGCCACGAACAGGAAGATCGGCGGCAGCACGGCGCTCATCGCCTGGAGCTGGTCGATCTCGGCGTCGAGGAAGGCGTGGCTCTGCTGGTCCTTGCGCCCGTGTGCGCCGCGTCCGCCGTAGCGGTCGAGCATCGTGTCGATGCGCTCGATCACGGCTTCCTCCGACGCGCCGACCAGCAATTTGACCGCCAGGGACGAGAAGGCGCCGTCGAGGTCGAAGGCGGCTTCGAGCGCGCGGCGCGACATCCAGAGGATGGCGAAGCGGCGGTCGTCTGGCATCAGCGCGCCCGGGCCGATCGTGTAGATGAACTCCGGCGAGAGCGCGATGCCGACGATCTCGAGCTGTCGGTGGCGGCCGTTGACGATCGCCCCGAAGCGGGCGCCGAGCTCGAACCCGTGGGCCCGCGCGAAAGCCTCGTTGACCACCACCTCGTCGGGATGGGCGGGATCGGGCGTGCGGCCAAGCCGCATATAGAGCGCGTTGAGCGCGGAGACGCCGTCGTCCGGGAGCGACACCAGTTGCGCGCTCGCGGGCTCCATCATGCCTTCGACGTCGAGCACCGCGGCATCGACGATGCGCGTCTCCACGGCCGCGACGCCGGGGATCTCGGCGATCTCGTCGCGGAGCCACTCCGGCGCCCGGCGCGCCACCGCGAACACGTCGGCAAAGCGCTGGCGCTCGTAGTAGGCGGTGCGCGTCTCGTCGAGCGACTGATAGGTGCCGATGCCGAGCACGAGCGTCATGACGCCCGCCGCCATGACGAGCGCGATGGCCAGCACCTGGGTCTTGAGCCGCCAGAGGTCGCGCAGGAGCTTGCGGTCGAGAACGCTCATGGGCTCACCACGTAATCGCCGCGGCGGGCTCGCGCGCTTCGTTGGCGTCGATGCGCGAGACACGCCCGTCCGCGAAGTTGATGACGCGATCGGCCATGCGCCCGATCGCGACGTTGTGCGTGATGATCAGCGTCGTGGTGCCGACTTCGCGGTTGACGGTGGCGAGCGCTTCCAGCACGCGAATGCCGGTCGCAGAATCGAGCGCGCCCGTCGGCTCGTCGCAGAGCAGGACCTCCGGACGCTTGGCGATAGCACGCGCGATGGCGACGCGCTGCTGCTCACCACCCGAAAGCTGAGCCGGGAAATGGTCGTGCCGGTCGGAGCCGAGCCCGGCAAGCTCCAGCGCCTCGGCGGGCTTCATCGGGTTGCGGGCGATTTCGGTGACGAGCGCCACGTTCTCCCGCGCCGTGAGGCTCGGCACGAGATTGTAGAACTGGAACACGAAGCCCACATGCTCGCGCCGGTAGCGCGTGAGGCCGGCCTCGCCGAGTGCGGTCAGCTCCTCGTCCTTGAAAAAAACACGACCGGCGGTGGCGCTGTCGAGCCCGCCGATGATGTTGACCAGCGTCGATTTGCCGGAGCCGGAGGGGCCGAGCAGCACCAGGAGCTCGGCGGCCGCGATCTCGAGATCGACGCCGCGGAGCGCGTGCACCTCGACCTCGCCGCTCCGATAGACTTTCGTCAGCCTTTCGATGCGGAAAATGGGCCGGCCGGCGGCTGCAGTCGTGGGCTTGCTCATTGTGACGAACGGTCAACTGAGGCTGCGGGAGGAGCCGACCGTAGCAAGCAAGCGAAGCAGCATGCCAGACCGAATCCGGCGCGATCATCCCTTCACGGGCCGAATCCGGCCGTGATGCAGATCAATGCGCCGGCGACATGAGGTGTTCCGCCGCCGCACTTTATTGCGATATGCGAATGATGGGCATTTCAACGGTGTCGAGGACCGCCCCGGATACGCGAAGCTCTGCTAGAATTTGATGAGGGCACCGCCCATGAGGATCTGCAAATCCTCCAGCGGTTCGGAGGCCTGGATTTGGCCGGCACCCGCCAAGACCACATCCGCGTTATAATGGCGATAGAACACATAGAGCTTCGTATCGACGCTCGTGATGTCCTGCGTCAGACCCACACTCCACATCTTCACCGTGCTCGATGAGATGCTCGCGTCGGCGCCGATGGCGTTGATCGCATCGCCGGCCGCCACCGTGAGACGCGCGTTCGCGCCGCTGTCCATGCGGTAGACCTGGCCGAACAGCGTCGTCGGGCCGATGTCGAACCATTGTCTCTGTATGCCCGCCTCGACCGCGAAGAAGCTGCTCTCGGCCTCGGCATCGAGCCCTGCGAAGATCGGCGCGTATTTCACGTTTCGATCTTCGAACCAGCCTCCCGCCACGTTGCCATAGAGGCCGGTCGACCTGTGCATGATGCTGAGCGAGCCGCCCAGCGCCTGGCAGTCGGCATCGTTCGGTGCATTGGCGACATTGGTGGCCATGCATTCGATACTCGGCGCGTCGCTGCTATCTTTGGATTGGCCGTAGCCGATCCTCGCTTCGACCGTGAAGTCCGATATATCGCCCAGGTATTGGATGCTTGCGTCCCACATGTCGTCGGCGCCCCACGACACGCTGGCAAAAAAACCGGCGACCGTCGGTGAAATGTATCGGATCCCCGGCTGCGCATCGCCTTCGCCTGGCTGGTTGCCGGTGTGCTTGATCAAGCGGCGCCACGCGACGTCACTGAGTGCCGGGCCGGACCTCGAGCGCAGGCGCAAGCCAAGGCCGCTGTCTTCCACGTCCGAGTATTTTCCGCCCCGCTGCGTGCCGGCGAGATTGGCCTCCGTGATCTCTTCCAGCGAGGTTACGGCGCGCCCCACCTGGACTGTTCCAAGGCTCTTGCTGGCTAACCCCCACCACGCACGCCGAAGGTCCATCCCGGAGCGGGTCGAGATCTGGTCGCTGCGCTTGGAGTTGATCGAGCGCACGCCAATTTCGATCAAGAAAATCGCCGAGAGGTCGGCACCGAACTCCGATTTCCCGCGGAAGCCGAACCGCGTGCGGGAGGCATCGTTGGTGACGATATAGGCGTCGCGTTCGTAACCGTCGTCCCACGCCATGATGGCCTGGTTGACCTGGCCATAGAGAGCGAGGGTGCTCTTGGAGGCACCCTTGGCAGCCACAGAAGCTTCCAATTCCGCGATACGCGCCTCGGCATCCGCGCAACATGCCGCGAGATCCGTCGCCATCGCCGCCTTGCTGCTCAGCAAGAGGCAACACGCAACCGCTCTCCACCATCCCGCACCCGGCGTCGAATGTGCCACCGTCTATCCATCCCCCGTCCCCCATCTCGTCGGCTGCATCGATTGCGCAAGCGCGTGGGGTTCCAGGGCTGGAGCGTAGCCAACGCTATCTGACAGGTGGCTGATAATTTCTCAGTCGACCGGGAAGATTTGGCAATCCCCCACAAACCGGGCCCTCGCTGGAGCTCCCCGCGGCTCAAACCTCATGAGCGGGTCGGTGAAGATTCCAGCGCGCAGGCGAGCAGCAACGCGGTCGCCTTTGCGGTCGGGCGATCTTTAAAGCTCTGTTTTTATTGGTTTTTGAAATCTATGGTGCCCAGGGCCGGAATCGAACCAGCGACACTGCGATTTTCAGTCGCATGCTCTACCAACTGAGCTACCTGGGCATCGCTTGCAGGGCCCTTACGGCCGCCGAAGCTCGCGCTTTATAGGGGGTCGTCCCGGTGCTGTCCAGCGTCGTTCGAGGGCCTTTCACCGAATGTCATGCGTCCTCGTCGGGGCCCCGTCCGCGGTCGAGCTGACCGGCGGCGGCGGCTTCGCTGTCGGCCCCGTCCTCATCCGCATCGGCGTGTCCGCCGGCGATCACGTAAGCCCCCGAGACCCAGCGGCCCAGGTCGATATCCGCGCAGCGCGACGAGCAGAAGGGGCGGACGGCATGGACCGTCGGCTTGCCGCAGATCGGGCACTTTCCGCCCGAACTCCCCGTCTTAGGCTGTTCGTCCGACGCGCTCATGGTCTGATTCTCGAAACTCCGCCTTTCGACGGCTACTCGGCGTCGAGGTCGGCCGCCCGCAGCCAGTTGAAATGGACCGGGAAGCCTTCGCCGATCAGGAGGCTCACGACCTCGGTGAGCGGGAGCCCCACGACGTTGGTGTAAGAGCCGGTGATCTTGCGCACGAAGCAGCCGGCGAGGCCCTGGATCGCGTAGGCGCCCGCCTTGCCGCGCCACTCGCGCGAGGCGATATAAGCCTCGATCTCGGGCTTGGCCAGATGCTTGAACCGCACGCGCGTGCTGACGATCTTGGTCCGCATCCGATCGTCCGGCGTGATGAGGCAGACGCCCGTGAGAACCCGATGCGACCGCCCGGACAAGCGCTCGAGGGTCGCGACCGCCTCCTCGATGTGCTCAGGCTTGCCGAAGATCCTGCGGCCGACCGAAACCACCGTGTCCGCGGCCAGGATGTAAGCGCCCGCGATGTCGGTATCGTTGGCGATCTGATCGCGCGCCGTCTCGGCCTTGGAGCGGGCGAGACGGGCCGCCAGCGATCGCGGCATCTCGCCCAAACGTGCCGTCTCGTCGATGCTGGCGGGGCGGAGCGCGTCCGGCTCGATGCCGGCCTGGGCGAGCAGCGTCAGCCGCCTCGGGCTTGCGCTCGCCAAGACGAGCTTCGGCGCGCCTGCGGGGCCTCCTTCACGCGCGCGCTCGCGGGCAAGCTCGCGACGCAGCGTTTCACGGCGCGGGCTGTCGGTGCGTCTGAAGGACGAGAGAAAACCGGCTTTGACGGAGCTCATGTCGATTTGCCAAAACTGTTGGAGCCGAGGGACACGCACACGCCGCGAAACGATCCCTGCCACGGTCTCATGACACGATCGACGGCCCGGACGAACGCACGGCGGGCCGAACGGCGCTCCACCGGCGCGGGGGCGCGGAGCCCATCGGACCCCGCTGAATTCGCGAGCGGAGAATGCAGAGAGCGCCCTCGAAAAGCAAGAAGCTCGTTGCCAATCCCTTCGGTTCCCGCGAAAATCCGGACGCGTCCTTTACTCGGAGGCTCGATGAGCGCCAAGGCACCCCTTCTCGAAATGCTCGGGCAAACGCCCTTGTTTGGCGCGCTCGAAGAGGCCGACCGCAAGGCCGTCGCTCAAGAGATGCGCGAATCCTCCTTCGGCAGCGGACAATCGATTTTTGCGCGAGGCGACGAGGGGCGCGACATCTATCTGGTCACGACGGGCCGCGTGCGGCTCTCGGTGCTCACGGCGGAGGGACGGGAGCTTTCCTTCGCGCACGCGGAACCGGGGCACGTCTTCGGCGAGATCGCGGTTCTCGACGGCGGCGTCCGGACGGCGGATGCGACGGCCGTGACCAAGGTCAGTGCCTACACGCTCTCGAAGGGCGCCCTCGCGCGGCTGATCCACGATCGCGCGATCGTGCGTGAAGCGGTGATCCGGTTTCTCTGCCGGCGCGTGCGCGAAGCGGACCACCAGCTCGAAGGCATCGCGCTCTATCCCATCGAAGTCAGGCTTGCGCGCTTCTTCCTGGCAACGGCGCGACAGAAGGGCGGCGCGGACGTCAGCGGGCAAATTGTGATCGATCTCCCGATCTCGCAGAGCGAGCTGGCCCTCCTGATCGGCGCCAGCCGGCCGAAGGTGAACGCCGCGCTCGCGCTGCTCGAGGACGGCGGCGCCATCGCGCGCAAGGACACACGATTTACCTGCGACATCGACGAGCTCGAGGCGATCGCCGGCTCTTGAGGCCCGCCTTTTGGGAGCCTGCCAGCCGTGGCGCAACAGACCCCAGCATCGCCATCGCCTCGCACCGGGGCCTTCGGCGGCATGATCGCGCGGCTTCGGGCCTCCCGGCCCATCTCCGCACTCTCACCATGGCTGACGCGGCTGGTGGAGGCCGGAACGCAGGGCTATCCGCCCGACACCAAGCGGCGGCTCATGATCCTCAACATGATCGCCTACCTGATCGTGATCACCACGGCGGTCTACGCGCTGCAGCAGACCTTTCTCGACTACGCGCGCTACTGGCCGATCATCCATATCAACCTCATCCTCATCGCGGTCATGCTGGCGGTTCCGTTCGTGCACCGCTTCGGCGCCGTGGCGGCAGCGCTCTTGATCCTCGTGACGGAATGCGCGGCCCTCCTCGTGTTCACGTCCTTTCTCGGCCGCGAGTCGGGGTTGCATGTCCAGTATGTCGCCTTCTCCGCCGCGGCATTCGTCGTCTACGGCCTGCATCGCACGTGGCTGATTTTCTCTTCGATCGCCGTCGCGCTCGTGCTGCACATCCTCGCGTGGTTCTGGTTCCCAAGCGAGGCCGCGCTCATTCCCACCGAGCAGGACGTGCTCGATTCGATGTACATCCAGGCGGCGATCACCACCTTCGGCATCATCGCGGCGGCGATCTACTACGCTTTCCGGCTGGCCGAAAACGCGAAGGCCGAGACCGACGCGCTTCTGCGGAACATCCTGCCGGACACGGTGGTGGAGCGGCTCAAGGCTAAGCCCGCGGACCCCGTGGCCGACACCTTCGCGGAAGCCTCGATCCTGTTCGCGGACATCACGGGCTTCGTCCCGCTCGCGCGCCGGCTCGGCGCGGGAGAGACCGTTGCGCTGCTCAACACGCTGGTCTCGCGCTTCGACGAGCTGGCCGAGCGCCACGGCGTGGAGAAGATCAAGACCATCGGCGACGCCTATATGGTGGCGGCGGGTGTTCCCGAAGCCGCGCCCGATTCCGCGGCACGCCTCGCACGCATGGCGCTCGCGATGCACGCGACCATTGCTGCGATGCGCGCGGAGACGGGCCACGCGCTCGACATGCGGATGGGGCTCGCGACGGGGCCGGTGATGGCGGGCGTCATCGGCCGGCGAAAGTTCAGCTACGACATCTGGGGAGACGCGGTGAACCTCGCGGCCCGGCTCGAGACCGCATCCCTTCCCGGCCGCATCCACATCTGCCCCGTAACGCGCGAGCGGCTCGCGCACGCATTCGACGCGGAGCCGCGCGGCACGATCGACATCAAGGGCGTGGGCAAGCAGGACACGTGGTTTCTCGTCGGACCGCGATTATCGAGCTAGGGTCCGTAGTCAATATTCGATGGGACATTGAGTACGGACCCTAGAGAGCGATCGATTACACCGACGGGCTGCCAGCCGTCTTGACGAAGCGCTGCTTGATGCGCCGGAACAGCATGTCGCGTACACCGCGATAGCGCGCGAGCAACTCCTCGCGGCTGACCCCCTCCGCGGCCGCTGTCGCGTCGGGCGTCGGCCAATACTCGACATCGGCCGGCATCACGCGGGTGAGCTCCACGCCATGGTGATGAGCCTCGGGCGACAACGTCACGACAAGATCGAACACCTCTCCCTCGATGCTGTCGAGGCCCGCGGGCTCGTGCTCGGAAATGTCGATGCCGATCTCGTCCAGCACGGCCACGGCATAAGGGTCCGGCTGGCCGGCGCGCACGCCCGCCGACGCGACGCGGACGCGATCTCCCATCAGATGCTGCAGGATGGCCGCCGCCATTGGGCTCCGGACGGCATTCGCGGCACACGCGAACAGCACAGCCTGGGGCCCGTCGCCCTCGTCCGACACGGGGTCACCCCTTCCAATGCAGAGCCGCGATGAGGGTGAACAGGCGTCGCGAGGTATCCACGTCGATTTTGATCTTGCCTTCGAGCCGCTCGATGAGCACGCGGCTGCCTTCGTCGTGCAGGCCGCGCCGGCCCATGTCGATGGCCTGAATGCGGGAAGGCTGCGCGGTGCGGATGGCCTGATAGTAGCTGTCGAGCACCAGGAAGTAGTCCTTCATGATGCGCTTGAAGGGCGTCAGCGAGAGGAGATGCGCAACGATCGGCTCGTCGGACGGCTTGTCGGCGCTGAACACGGTGAACGCGAGGCGATCATCGACGATGCCGATCGAAAGCTTGTAGGGGCCTTCGTCGCGCCCTTCGAGCGCGAACGAGTTGCCGTCGAGCAGATCGTAGATCGCGACCTCGCGCTCGTGCTCAATGTTGGCGTTGCCCCGCCCGATGGAAGCTGAATCGAGCGTGATCTCGGCGAGACGGTCGTTGGATGCGACAGTCTCCGGCGATGCCTGCTCCATGAGCGTTACCCCTTCTTCGAGAGTCGAACTTCGACAGAGCGCCGATGCGCTTCGAGACCTTCGGCTGCGGCCAGCGTCATCGCGGCCGGGGCCAGCTTGCCGAGCGAACTCGCGTCGAGCTTCAGGATCGACGTGCGCTTCACGAAGTCCAGCACGCCGAGGCCGGACGAAAAGCGCGCGCTGCGGGCCGTCGGCAGCACGTGATTGGACCCGGACACGTAGTCGCCGATGACTTCGGGTGTGTAGGCCCCGAGGAACAGCGCGCCCGCGTTGCGGATGCGGCTTCCAAGCTCGTCGGGATCGCGGGTTGCGATCTCGAGGTGCTCGGCGGCGATGCGATCCGCGAGAGGCGGGGCCTCATCCAGCGACCTCAACAGAATGACGGCGCCGAAGTCACGCCAGCTCGCGCTCGCGATGTCGCGCTTGGGCAGGGTTTCGAGCTGCCGCTCGACGGCCTCCTCGACGGCCTTCGCGAACGCGTCGTCGTCGGTCATCAGGATCGACTGCGCGGCAGTGTCGTGCTCGGCCTGCGCCAGGAGGTCGGCCGCGATCCAATCGGGATCGTTGTCCTTATCCGCGATTACCAGGACCTCCGAAGGTCCCGCGATGCTGTCGATGCCGACCGTGCCGAACACCTGCCGCTTGGCGGCCGCGACATACGCGTTGCCGGGGCCCACGATCTTGGCGACGGGGCGAATGGTCTCGGTGCCATAGGCCAGCGCGGCGATGCTCTGTGCGCCGCCGACGCGATAGATCTCCTCCACGCCCGCGAGGCGCGCCGCGGCCAGCACGAGCGGGTTCAGCTCGCCGCGCGGCGAGGGCACGACGATCACCAGGCGCTCGACGCCCGCCACCCTGGCCGGCACCGCGTTCATCAGGACAGAGCTTGGATAGGAGGCGAGGCCGCCCGGCACATAAAGGCCCGCGGATTCGACCGGCGTCCAGCGGTGGCCGAGCGTGACGCCGAGCGCATCCCTGTAGGTCTCGTTTTCCGGCAGGTGGCGGCTGTGATGGTCCCTGATCCGGTCGCGGGCGAAGGAGAGCGCGTCGAGCGTGTCGGGCTTGCAGGCTTTGATCGCAGCGTCGACCTCATCCGTGGTGACGCGGATGCCCAGAGCCGCGAGATCGACGGCATCGAACTTTTGCGAAAGCTCGATCAACGCCGCGTCGCCGCGCGCCTTCACGTCCGCGAGGATGTTGCGCACGGCGAGGTCCACGTCCGCGGACGCCTCGCGCTTGGTGGCAAGGAAGGCATCGAATGCCGGCGCGAATCCAGAGTCGGAGGTCTTGAGCCACACGGGCATGTCTGGGTTGCTCCAGTTTTGCGCCTGGCTGTCCCCCCGAGGCGCTTCAAGTTTGGGCCGTTATAGGCGAGGCACGCCTTCGGTGAAAGCGCGGATGCACCGCCACGGTGTCCCAAATCCGTCAGGCAATCGACATTGCTTATCAGAAGGCCGAGACGGGCGGCCATCTTTGATGAAAACGGACGAGACAGGCTTGGTTAGTCGCCGGCGTGCTCCGGTTTGCGTCGGGTCGACCAGGCAGCGCCAAGGTCGTTCAAGGCCGCTTCCAGGCACTCGACATCGAGCCGTACGGCGCCCCCTCCGGCAAACGTCAGGGTGACGGCCCCGTGCGGAGCTTCGCCGGGCTCGAACGTCAGCGTCAGGAGCGACAGGACACGCTCCTTGTCGGTGAGATCGATGCCCGACACCTTGGCGCCCAGCACGTGCTCGATCCGCACGCCCGTCTGGCGACGAATGTAGCGCTGCGCCTTGCCGTCCGACCGGACCGCGTGGTCCCAATCGAACCGATTGACGACGACGGCGAACCTGCGGTCGGCCCGCATGTAGGCCATGTCTCCGACCCGCAGCACGGCGTCCTGCAGGTGCGCGGCGATGACGGCGAGATCCTCGTCGTCCAGGGCCAGGAGTTTGAGGTCCGCCATCGTGATGCGCTTCCGGGTTCGGTGCTGCCGCTCCCGCGAGTGATAGCGGGGGCGGCAAGGCTACGCAACAGATGCGCCGGTGGATCATGCGCTCAACGCAGCGTCATCTCCGCGACACCGACGGCAAGGTTAAGACCGGTCTGGCCTTCGATGCTGACGGGCTGCAGCACGATGCTGCTCTTCGAGCCGCCAACCAGCACGTTCGCGCCGCCGCCGATGCCGACCGCAACATCGGCGCTCGCGCCGACGTAGTTGCCTTCAAGGGCACGGTCGTCGAGCTTGTCGGACGAGGCGAGCACGGTCCAGACGATGGTGGCATTCTCGGTGACGCCGAGGTCGATGCCAATCCGGGTCACGGACGCCTCGTACTTCTCCGACAGCTTGCCGGAAGCCGACACATAGCGGCAGCCGTAGGTTTTCTGCGACCCGAGAACGAGGCCGACGCCGGCGCCGCCTCTGCAGGTGAGCGTGCCTGCGGTGATCTTGGCCTGCCCCAACGCGGGGGCGACGGAGGCGACGAGGGCGCCCACAAGGGAAGCGGCGATAAGCCCGGATGTCTTCACGCGTTGTTTCTCCATTTCCGTAGTCCGAGGAGCCTGCAAGCTGGACGCGGTTTTGCCCGACCGAGCTTTGACCTCCCTCAATCGCCGGAAAGTATGGCGGGGCGCCGCTTCGCCCACAATGCTCCGTTGCCTTAACGTTGAGCGAAGTCTGTGCTGCGGGACCGCGACAGGGCGTCGCGCACCCTCTATAATCCTGATTTTTCAGCGGGCTTGATTGCAGATCCGAGGCTTTGTCATGTTCGGCGCCCCCTTCGACTTCGATTTTCTCGAGCGGTTCAAGATCCCCCTCAAGCGGTTTGGGGCGGGCGATACGATCTTCGAGGAAGACGACCCCGGCGATCTCATGTACCTCGTCCTCGAAGGCAAGGTGAACATCGTGACGTATGGCACGGTGCTCGAAAACGTCGGGATGCACGGGATCTTCGGCGAGCTTGCGCTAATCGACAACGCGCCGCGCTCGGCGGCCGCGATTGCGGCCGAGCCGACCGAGGTGGCCCTGATCGGCCGCGACACGTTCCTCGATCTGGTGCGCCACAACCCGGCGTTCTCGCTCTACGTGATGCGTCAGCTCGCCACTCGGATCCGGCGCATGAACAAGAGCCTTTGAGGACGCTCCCGTTTCGGGGAGGATTTGGACAGAGTCCGCCGACATCAAATATCGTGTGAGGCCCGCCTCGGTTTGGACATCCTGATGGGCGTTGTCCCAAAAGGCGCAAGTCCCGCGCTCTGCGTAGCCTGCTTGTTATGCAGTCTCATCCCGTCCCTCCGCTGGACTGCGATGAGCCGCAAACTTCTCCTTTTGCAGTTGCGTCAAACTGTCCGCCAGGTCCCGGGCGAGCGTCCAGAAAGCGATTCATTGCCGAGCAACCGACCGTGTGCCTATAAGGGCGGACGCAGCGTGACTCATCCTGGCCATGCACCACAATTCCACTGCCGAATATTCAGGAGGCTGATTTTTGAAAGTCACTATTTTTGGCATTGGCTATGTTGGGCTCGTTCAGGCTGCGGCGTTGGCCAATGCCGGCAACGACGTGGTTTGCGTAGATATAGATGCCAATAAAGTTGCCGGCCTGAAGCGAGGCGAGATCCACATCTACGAACCCGGCCTCGAAACTCTGGTCAAACAGAACGTCAATGCCGGTCGCCTTCACTTCACCACCGATGCCAGCGAAGGCGTTGCGCACAGCCAGATCCAATTCATTGCCGTTGGCACCCCGCCTGACGAGGATGGATCGGCGGATCTCAAATATGTCTTGGCCGTTGCCGAGGTGATCGGGCGCCTCATGGATGGCTATAGGATCGTCGTGACCAAATCGACGGTGCCGGTCGGCACGTCAGACCTGGTCAAGGCCAAGATCGCGGCCGTTCTCGAAGAGCGTGGGCGCAGCGACGTCGCGTTTGACGTCGCCTCGAACCCCGAGTTCCTGAAGGAGGGATCGGCGGTCGCAGATTTCATGAAGCCGGATCGCATCATCATCGGCGCGACGAGCGAAACTGCAATAGAGACCTTGCGCTATCTCTACTCCCCTTTCAATCGCAACCATGAGAAGATCATCGTCATGGATGTGCGCAGTGCGGAGCTCACCAAATACGCAGCCAACTGCATGCTCGCCACCAAAATCAGCTTCATGAACGAGGTGGCCAATCTCGCGGAAAAACTAGGCGCGGACATCGAACAGGTGCGGCGAGGCATAGGCAGCGATCCTCGCATCGGTTTCCACTTCATCTATTCCGGTATCGGCTATGGCGGTTCGTGCTTTCCGAAAGACATCCGCGCACTGATCCGTACGTCCGAGGACATCGAGTTCGACGCAATGCTCCTCAAGGCCGTGGAGGAGCGCAACAAGCGGCAAAAGAAGACGCTGCTTCAGAAGATCTCGCAGTACTTCGACCATGATCTCGCCGGCCGCACATTTGCGCTGTGGGGATTGGCATTCAAACCCAACACCGACGACATGCGAGACGCGCCATCCCGCGAGGTCATGGAGGCGCTGTGGGAAGCTGGCGCCAAGGTTCAGGCATTCGATCCGGAAGCCATGTCGGAATGCCGACGCATCTATGGTGAGCGCGCCGATCTTCTCCTCGTCCAAACACAAAAGGATGCGCTGCAAGGGGCGGATGCCCTCGTGATCGCGACGGAATGGAAGTCGTTCCTGGGTTCGGACTTCGAATTTATCAAAGCCTCATTGAAGCATCCCGCCATCTTCGACGGCCGGAACATTTTTGATCCGCAGATCGTCGCCCGCCACGGTATCGACTACTACGGAATCGGCCGAAGCGCAGTGCCGAGCAAACGAGCGCCATAAAACTGGCACGCAAACGGGCCGCTCTTACCTTTGAAGCCGATCGAGCATAGCAACGCTGTGCTCGTCGAGTGAAACAACCTTGATAAGCGCGTACACATCCCGGTCCTCGGCGAGACCGAGGTCGGCGATCGCGAGGCGTGTCAGCGAAGCCAGGATCAGGTCTCCGCCCGTGAGCTCGATCGTGACCAGGGCCGTCGCGTGATCGCCTTGCGCAATCGAGCGGATACGTCCTTTAAGGACCGTACGCACGCTGATGCCACGCGGTTTTTCCGTCGCGAGAGCGACGCTGGTGGCCGGAATGACAATCCGCAACCGCTTCTTATCCCCGAAGCGGCCGGGGAGCATGATCTCCCCGGCGGGATGCGCAAGGATCGTCATCCCAAACTTCGGCAACTCGCGGGCTACGGCTCCCGAGAGGAACGAGACGGTCTCGGCAGATTCCACGGTTTTCGGCTCGTTCAGCGAAAACACATCCGCGGGCGTTCCTTGCCCGACCACACGGCCGTCCTGCATGCGAACGACCGTGGTCGCCAATCGAGCAACCTCGTCCAATGCGTGCGATACGTAAACGATCGGCAAGGCCAACTCGTCACGCAGCCGTTCGATGAAAGGCAGGATTTCGAGTTTTCGCCCGCTATCCAGGGAGGCGAGAGGTTCGTCCATGACCAACAGGTGCGGCGCGGCGCGCAGGGCGCGCCCGATCGCGACACGCTGGCGTTCGCCGCCGGACAGCGTTGCGGGGCGGGCGTGGAGAAGATGGCCAATGCCCAGAATGTCCACAACGGCGTCAAATTCGACGGCCTCGGCACCGCGCGGAGCAAAAAAGCCTCCGTATTCGAGGTTCTGCCGGACCGAGAGGTGAGGCAGGAGTTGTCCCTCCTGGAAGACCAGACCGACGCGACGTTTGTGGACCGGCGTCCAGATACCAGCATCGGTGTCGACGAGGATGCGCTCACCCACGGAGATCGCCCCCCGGTCCGGGCGCTCAAGTCCCGCAATCAACCGCGCGATGGTGGTCTTCCCCGATCCCGACGGGCCGAACAGGGCCACGCAACCGCGGGGCGCATTGAAATCAGCTTCAAGAGAAAATCGCGGACGGGAAAGCTGGCAAGAAAAGCGGATCACGCCAAACCTGCCTGCCGTCGACTGCTGCGGCGACTTAGCCACTCGGATGCGATCAAGGCGCCGAATGCGATCACAACTGCGATCAACGACAGCCGCAGTGCCCCTGCGTCGCCTCCGGGCGTCTGGGTGTAGGTATAGATCGCGGCCGGAATCGTCTGCGTTTCACCCGGGATGTTGGAGACAAAGGTGATGGTCGCGCCAAATTCGCCCAGCGCCTTCGCGAAGGCGAGCATGGCTCCTGCCACTATACCCGGCAACGACAGCGGCAACGTCACCGTCAGGAAGACCCAAAATGGGGAGGCACCGAGCGTCGCCGCCGCCTCTTCGTTCCTGCGGTCAATCGAATCCATGGCCAAGCGTACGGCGCGCACCATGAGAGGGAAACTCATAATCGCTGCCGCAAGCGCGGCGCCTGTCCATCGGAACGACAGCACGATGCCAAACGTCTCTGCCAGAAACGCGCCGAACGGTCCGCGACGCCCAAAAAGCACCAGCAGGGCATAGCCAGTTACAACCGGCGGCAACACCAACGGCATGTGGACGAGCCCGTCCAAGAGCATTTTGCCCGGAAAGTCCGCACGCGACAGGATGTAGGCAACGAGCACGCCGACGGGCAGGCTCACGAGCACTGCGACTGTCGCAACGCGGAGCGACAGGTTGATGGCAACGATTTCTTCGGGACTGATGGACCACATGCGGACGCTGCGCGATGACCAACACGGCCCCCGTGGGACCGCTATATCCGATGAAGATAAACGATGCGCCACGTCGTGTCGGCGAAAAATTTCGATACGACGAGGTTATCGCGGGCGGAAAAGCGCCATCAGTGGCCTTGGAGCCCCTTAAGGGATGGCAACGCCGAACCAAACTTAACCAGCTTTGGTCGGCTGGAACCGGGACGAGGCGGAGGAGGCGACCGCGTGCGATCCTGACGTATCTTGCCTGCGTGCTGCAATAGGACGAGGCTACCGTTGCAGTTTGGTGAAAACGCGGAACGGCTCCTAGCTTTCCGGGAGGGCTCCGGTTTCATTGATCGCATCGCGGATTGCAGGTGTGGCGACAAAAATCAAAGTCATTATCGACACAACGAACGCCGCCTGAAACCAGTTCTGCCAAAGGCCGTAGCTTGGCGCAATGATTGTTGTGCACACGGCAAAATGCCCTGTCACGAGAATGGCAACCTTCCTCGGCAGCTCGCGAATTCGAGACCACAACGAGTATCCGAGCAACGCAAATGTCAAGGCTCCAACAATACCGAGCTCGTACCAAATCTGCAAATACATGTTGTGAGGGTGTCGGCGCGCCGAGAACCCCAACCCAACCTCGTTATACTGCATCTTATGCACTATACTTGGCTCTGGCCGAAAGTACTTCGATGAGTGCGTGCCTGCCCCCACAATGGGGCGCTGGAGCGTCTCCTCAGCAAACCCGTTCCAGATCACGACCCGGGCGCGCGCCGAGCGAAACAAGCTTTTTTCTTCATGAAGGCCAGCCGTGTACATCGCCATCGACGCGGGAATGACAAAAAGCACTGCACAAGCCGCCATAGCCCCCACAGCCCATCTGGCAAGTCTGACGGAAAGCGTGGCCAGCACAAGCGTGATCGCCAGCACAAAGATGGCCATTTGAGATGTCTGAGAGTGGGTTCGCGGATGCTGGAACACAACCAGCAAAATCGCGGCGAGAACGGCCCAGCCGATCCATTTCACAAAACCCTTGGCGTACACCTGCAAGGCCAACAAGGCTGGGCACACGAACAAGCACAGGATCGCACTCACGCGTGTGTTGTGAGCTCCGCTCAATCCGACAATCATGCCATCGCGCATCTTGGCATGCTTCTCGACCGAACGATCCAGCTCCGGCAAATGCGTAAGAATAAACCGGGTGATGGCCTGGCGACTGTCTATTTCCAGAGCAACATAAATGCCCGCCAGAATCACACCCACAACAAGACCGTACGCAGCCATTTCGACATCGCGCGCATCGATGAGGCGGAACGTCTTCACAAGAATGATAGCTTGCAGAACAAGCGCCAACAAAAACATCGCCTTAAGGAAGGCATCCGACTGACTCGGAGACCACAAACTCGCAATCACGGCCCAGAATACGAACGGCATCTCCGGCCGAAACAGAATATTTTCAAAGTATCCCGTGCGCGGCTTGTCTTGAAACAAGAGATACACGCAGATCGCGGTCGTAATGGAGACCACGACGAGAGGACCGATGCGGGGAACCGTGATGCAAAACAAGGTTGCAAAGGCGAACGTCACAAAAATAATTGCGCGCTTCTGCCGCTCGCCGAGCGATATCGGCATAGAAGAGGTCAACCGTTTGAGCGGAACCAACGTCTTTCCCCCTGAGGCGATGGCCATGTACGACTGCCTTGAAATGGGCAATCCCAGCGATGTTGCACAAATGCGTCTGGTCTCTCAGCGGACTACCACGCTCATCTCGTCTTCTACGGGTGAAAAGCCACGACTGTCGACTCGGAACTGCCATGACTTCCACCGTCATGCCGGAGGCACGCCTTCGGCATGACGCGATTTCCTGGCTCCTGGCTCATACGCCCTAGCGACCTCACCATAGCCAGAACAGGGCCGACGCGACGGTTCACAAGTCGGTCTCGATTCTTGACAGCCCGGAATGAGAATGGACAACAGTAGCTTCCCGCTCCAACCCCACGGCTCTCGACAGAGGCATCCTCGATGCGACCAGAACACGTAGCTGCCGCGCTCGAGCGGGCTCGCAACATCGTCGATCAGGAGATCGACGCGCTGAGCCTGCTGCGCGAAAGCTTCAACGACGATCTGATTAAGGCCGTGGCCCTGATACAAGCCTGCGCGGGCCGCCTCATTGTGACCGGAGTGGGCAAATCCGGGCACATCGGCACCAAGCTCGCGGCCACATTCGCGTCGACCGGGACGCCGTCTTTCTTCCTGCACGCGGCGGAGGCCTCGCACGGCGACCTCGGCATGATCACGGGGCAGGATGTCGTGCTTGCGATCTCCAACTCCGGCATGACCAAGGAGCTTTTTCCGGTTGCCGAGTTCTGCGCGGCCAACGGCGCCAAGCTGATCTGCATGACGTCCAACGAGAACAGCCGGCTCGCCAAACAGGCCGACATCTGCCTCACGCTGCCGAAGGTCAAGGAGGTCTGTCCCAACAATCTCGCGCCGACCTCGTCGGCCATCATCACGCTCGCGGCGGGACACGTCCTCGCCGTGCTGCTGATGGAGCAGCGCTCCTTCGTCGATGCGGACTTCGGCAAGCTCCACCCGGGAGGACGCCTCGGTCTTCTGCTATCGTCCGTGCGCCGCTACACGGAGGAATTCAAGGACGCGGTGCCGATCGTTCATCCTCACGAGTTGCTCGGGCACGTCGTCATTCGCCTCGCCGAGGGCCAACGCGGCTGCGTCGTCGTGACGGAGCCAAAGACCAACCGCCTCGTCGGCCTCATAACGGAAGGCGATCTCCGGCGCGCCTTCTCGCCCGATATGTTTTCGAAGACGGCACAAGCCATCATGACCACGCGCCCGCTCACCGTGAGCGTGGACGATCTCATGAGCACGGCGGTCTCGCTCATGAAGGAGCGGCGGATCGCCAACATCGTCGTCGTGGACGGCGAGACGGTCGTCGACGTGCTGCATACCAAGGATCTCATGCAGCGCGGCTACATGTAGGCGCCCGCGCGGCGCAGCGCGGCGCGGCGCAAACGACACGAAGAACCCCGGATCTTTCGATCCGGGGTTCCTGAATTCCCGAAAGTGTCAGCCCGATCAGGCGGCGACGGGAGCAGCCAGAGCGGCGTCGATCTTTTCCTTCAGAACCTTCTCGTTGAACGGCTTGATGATGTAGCCGCTCACGCCCGCGCTCTTGGCGGCGTTGATGTTGTCCTGCTTGGATTCCGCGGTGACGAGGATGAACGGCGTCTTGCTCATGGCGGGGTCTGCCCGCACGGCCTTGAGAAGCTCGTAGCCCGTCATCGGCTCCATGTTCCAGTCCGAGATGATGAGGCCGTATTCCTTGGCCTTGATCTTCTGGAGCGCAGCTTCGCCGCTCGCGGCATCGTCGACGTTCTCGAAGCCGATCTGCTTCAGAAGCTTCTTAATGATCCGAACCATGGTGCTGTAATCGTCGACGACGAGTACAGGCATGTCATTCGCGCTCATAACCCTATCCCCTTAAACCCATACCGTGTGCACGCACCACGCATCGTGCGAGCGCTACGGGCCCGCCAGTCGCTCTGCCGATGCCCTCGAAGTATGGGATGAGATTGCTTGCGATAGTCTTAACAGGGACTTTCCGAGCAGACGTTTTGAGGCGGCGGTGATTTCCCGCGCGCGCTCCGCGCCCTAAGAGCGCACACGAAGACATGGGTAACAGAATGGAAACTTCTCGCTGTTAACGATGCCTCTTAAAGATCAAGAACGGCGCCGTCACAGGCCCGCCCGAGCCTAGAGGACTGGCTCGTGCTTTTCCGGCGAGGAGCCACACCCATGTCCCCTCCTCTCATTCGTGTTCTCGTCGTTGACGATTCGCCCTTCATGAGAGGCGTTCTTCCGCCGAAGATCGAGAGTGATCCACGCTTCAAAGTTGTCGGCACCGCCGTCGATGGACGCGACGCGATCGAGAAGACGATGGCGCTCTCTCCAGATGTCATCACGCTCGACATCGACATGCCGGTGATGAACGGCATCGATGCGCTCAAGGAAATCATGAGCCGGAGCAACGCGTCCGTCATCATGCTCTCGGCGCGTACCGAGCAGGACGCGTCCATTACGCTCGAAGCGCTGGACCTTGGCGCGGTCGACTTCATCCCCAAATCCCGGGGCCTCGAACGTCTCCACGAGAAGCTTTCTGCCGCCGTCGAGGCCCGCAAACATAGAGCACGGACGCCCGCAGCCGGAACAACACCCGCGCGAGCGGCCCGCCCACCGCGTCCGCCGAGGGCGGCGTGTGGCGGCCGCATCAGCGCAAAGCTCTGCATCGTGGGCTCCAGCACCGGCGGCCCGCAGGCGCTGCAAGCCGTCATCTCGCAGCTTCCCGAATCGTTCCCGGTTCCCATCGTCGTCGCGCAGCACATGCCGCCGAACTTCACGAAGGCGCTGGCCCACCGGCTCAACGACACGTGCAAGCCCAAGGTCGTGGAGGCCGAAGACGGCATGGCGCTTGCCAAAGGCACGATCTACATCGCACCCGGCGGCATGCAGACGCGCGTGACCGCCACCGAGATCAAGGTGAGGCCCGACCAGGGCGAAAGCCTCTACAAGCCTTCCGTGGATGTGCTTGCGGAAAGCGCGCGCGCCGCGTTCGGCAAGAACGTGCTCGGCGTGATGCTGACGGGCATGGGATCCGACGGCGCGGCCGAGTTCGGCAAGTTGCACAAGCTCGGCGCCTACACCATCTCGCAGGACCAGGCCAGCTCCGTCGTTTACGGCATGCCGCGCTCGCTCGTCGAAGCCGGCGGCTCCGACGAGGTTTTGCCGCTCGACCAGATCGGCGAGCGTATTCGCTCGGCGTTCGGCTGCTGAGGCGCGACGTTTCCCCCAATCGCGACCCGCGCTTCGAGGCGCCCGCAACCGATCAGAGACTTTTCGCCAAGCTCTCGACGACGCGATCCTGATCGCCAGCCGACAAATCAGGCCCCATCGGCAGGCTCATGACGTGCTCAGCAAGCCACACGCTCACAGGCGTCGGATCGTCGTTGGCGACAGGCGCATACGCTGGCTGGGCATTCAGCGGCACGGGATAGTGCACGGCGGTCGGAATCCCCTCGGCCTGAAGCGCTTTTTGAACCGCCGGGCGGTTCGGGACCAAAATCGTATATTGAGCGTGCACGCTGGTGCGCTCCGGAAGAAGTGTCAGAGCGCGCATCTCGCGCAGGGGCGATCCGACCTCGGCAGCCGTCACCGGGCGAAAACCTGGGACTCGCTCGCGAAGAAGCTCACCGTAGCGCGCACCAATACGAACACGCTCCGCGACCTCCCATTCAAAGCGAGGCCATTTTGCAAGGACGATGGCACACTGAAGGGTATCCATTCGCCCCCCTACGCCGATGCGGGTGTGAACGTAACGTTTGCTCTGGCCATGTACGCGGATCTCCCGCGCCGAGATCGCCAGAGCGTCGTCGTTCGTGAACAGCGCGCCACCGTCACCATAGCAGCCGAGCGGCTTCGACGGAAAAAAGCTCGTGCATCCAAACGTCGACAAGCCGCAGCTCTTACGGCCCCGATATTCCGCGCCGAAGCTTTGCGCGCCATCCTCGATCACGGGGATCCCGCCATGATCCGCGGCGACGGCATTGATCTCATCCATGTTCGCGACTTGGCCATAGAGGCTGACAGGAATAATCGCCTTGGTGCGCGGCGTGATCTTCGGTGCGATTGCTGAAACCTCGATGTTCGCCGTCACCGGGTCGACATCGACGAAGATCGGCTTGGCGCCGAGCAGCACGATCACCTCGGCTGTCGAGACGAAAGTGAACGGCGTGGTGATCACCTCGTCACCGGGGCCGACACCCAGCGCCATGAGCGCGATGAGCAGCGCCTCCGTGCCGCTCGACACTGTCACGCAATGCTTCACACCGACGTACTGCGCCAACGTGCCTTCGAGCTCAGCGACTTCGGGCCCCATGATGTATTGTCCATGAGACAACACGGCGCTGATGCGCTGATCGAGGTCGGCCTTGATGGCGGTTTGCTGGGCCTTGAGGTCGATAAACTGCATGGATGTGATCCTGATCGATATGAGGACAGGGCGCCGGTCCGAGCTTGCGCATGGCAGACCTTGGGAACCCGTGAGCTTGCAATCCGGTGAGTTTCCAATCTGGAGACGTCGTCGAGAGCGTGCCTCACCGCGGACTTCAGAAGACCGCGTGACGGACAGGCAGCCCGCGGACGCCACTCTTTAATCGGGGAAGTCCGTCGTCGTAAACACCGCGCATATGCCCTCCGGAAGAGGGGCAGAGCTTCTTTACACGCGGAGCGTCATCCGGCATACAAACCGCCTGCGGGGAAGCGTTTTGCTCCGGCCACAAGAGCGAGCGACTGTCGACATCAATCTGTAATCATTTGATTTTTTATAAATTCTTCTTGAGCGCAATTGCTCGTGGAGGGACCCACCGGAATGTCTTCGCATACAGCACGCGAGTTCGCCTCCTCGACGACGGCAAAGGGTCGCCCGCAGCTTCTCGAGAAGCTGGCCGCCCAAACGGCCGTGATCGGAATCGTCGGCCTCGGATATGTCGGCATTCCCCTTGCGCTGCGCTTTAGCGAGGTCGGCTTTCCGGTGGTCGGTTTCGATATCGACCAGGATCGCATCACCGGTCTCAATGGCGGGCAGAGCCCGATCAAGCATATCGCATCCGCCGATATCGCAACGATGGTCGAAAGCGGTTTCCGCGCGACCACGAACTTCTCGGAAATCTCGGCGGTCGACGCCATCGTCATCTGTGTTCCCACCCCCCTCAGCCGGCACCGCGAGCCGGATCTCTCCTTTATCGTCAATACAATGCAGGCGATCGCACCGTATTGTCCGCCGTCAGAACCTATCGGACATTTTGAGCTGATTGCGTAAGAGAGGGTTTCCGGCTCATCGTAACCCCACGGAGGGACACGATGAGACAGCGCACCAAGCAGGCTCCGCAGAGCGCGGAGGAGACCGTCCGGGACATCCGGCGGGCCACGAGGCGGCACTTCTCGGCCGAGGACAAGATCCGCATCGTGCTGGAAGGCCTGCGCGGCGAGGACAGCATCGCCGAGCTTTGCCGCAAGGAGGGCATCGCCCAGAACCTCTACTACCGATGGTCCAAGGAGTTTCTCGAGGCGGGCAAGAAGCGCCTCGCTGGTGACACCGCCCGTGAGGCAACTTCCGATGAGGTCAAGACGCTTCGCGTCGAGGCTCGACAGCTCAAGGAGGCCCTCGCCGAGGTCACCCTCGAAAACCGCCTGCTCAAAAAAAGCGTGATCGCGGATGGGGAGGACGGCGAATGAGATACCTCGCCTCCGAAAAGCTCGACATCATCCGAACGGTCGAGACCTCACACCTGCCGGTTAGGCGCACCCTCGACAAGATCGGCATCCCCAAGACCACCTTCTACGCTTGGCTTGGCCGCTATGCGGCCGGCGGCTTCGACGCGCTCGAAGACCGCAAACCACAGCCGAAGCGCGTCTGGAACCGCATCCCCGACGAGATCCGCGACAGGATCGTCGCCCGCGCACTCGAGGAGCCGGAGCTCTCGCCCCGCGAAGTCGCCGTCGCCTTCACCGATGCCGAGAAAACCTTCGTCTCCGAGGCCAGCGTCTATCGCATCCTCAAAGCCGAGGGCTTGGTGACGTCGCCCGCCTTCATCGTCATGAAGGCCGCTGACGCCTTCGCCAATCCAACGACAGCCATCAATCAGCTCTGGCAGACCGACTTCACCTATCTCAAGGTCACCGGATGGGGGTGGTTCTACCTCTCGACGGTGCTCGACGACTTCTCCCGTTACATCGTCGCCTGGAAGCTCTGCACCACCATGAGCGCTGCCGACGTCACCACGACGCTCGATCTCGCCTTGCAAGCCTCGGGGCTCGATCAGGTCGATCCGGGGCAGAGACCGCGTCTGCTCTCCGATAACGGTCCTTCTTACGTCGCCAACGATCTGTCCGAATGGCTGGAGGCGCAGGGCATGCGGCACACCCGCAGCAAGCCCTATCATCCGATGACCCAGGGAAAGATCGAGCGATGGCACCTCTCACTGAAAAGCCGCATCCTGCTCGAAAACTACTACCTGCCCGGCGACCTGGAACGCGCCGTCGCCGACTTCGTCGACCACTACAATCACCGACGCTATCACGAGAGCCTGGACAACCTGACCCCGGCTGACGTCTACTTCGGACGAGCAGCCCGCATCCTTGAGCGACGACAAGAGATCAAACGGCGAACCATCGAGCTGCGGCGACGACGGCACCAGAACGTAGCAGCATGAGATTCAACCAGATGGGCCGAAAACTCTCTTAGATCACACGCTCAACTGTCCCGAAAACCCTGACGACGGACAGGGATCGCCCATTTTCAGGACGAAGACTTCGCCTCCGGCCGCCATGGCTCCCGCCTGGATCACGAGTTCGGCTGCTTCGGGAATCGACATGAAGTAACGGGTGACCTCGGGGTGAGTCACGGTGATCGGCCCGCCCTTGCGAAGCTGCTCCCGGAAGCGGGGGACGACTGATCCGGAACTGTCCAGCACATTGCCGAACCGCACGACAGAAAATATGGTTGAGCCGTTCAGAGCCGTCGCTTCCGCTTGCAGGATGAGTTCGGCAAGACGTTTGCTCGCGCCCATCACGTTGGTCGGGCGCACCGCCTTGTCCGTCGAGACGAGGACAAAGCGCTCCACGCCATGATCGCGCGCGGCCTCCGCCACAAAACGGGTTCCGAATACGTTGTTATCGAGACCAACGAACGGGTTGGCCTCGACAAGAGGGACATGCTTATAGGCAGCGGCGTGATAAATCGTTTCGATGCCGTTCTCGACAATGACGTCGGTCACCAGCTTGCGATCGAGCACCGACCCCAAGACGGCGATGACGTCCGGCCGTATCGCCTCCGGCTGCTTCTCCAACAGCTCGCAGAGTTCAATCTCGATCTTGTAGAGCGCCGGCTCCGACACCTCGAGCAGCACAATCCGGCGCGGAAGCTGCTTCGCCGCCTGCCGTACGAGCTCCGAACCGATCGACCCGCCGGCGCCCGTGACGAGGATCGATTTGCCGCGAATGGCACGTTCCATGAGAGCCGCGACGGGCTTCACCGGATCGCGCCCGAGCAAGTCGCTGACCTCGACCTCGCGCAGGTCGTTCAAGCCGACATCGCCCGATGCCACGTCCTCATAATCGGGTAGAATCTTGACACTGACGGGAAGTTTTTCGAGCTCCCTCAGAACGTCGCGACGCACGCGACGCGGCGAACCGGGTACGGCCACCAGGACTTCGGTCACGCCATTTTGCTCCACGAGCCGCGCGAGACGGTGCGGTGGGTAGACTTTGACCTTCCCAACGTACTGGCGCCACAACGTGGGAGACGGGTCTATGAACCCGACGATTTCGCGATCGCGCGCCCTACGCACGTCACCGAGAAGACGGATGCCCATTTGGCCCGCGCCGTAGATCACCGCGGGCGTCGGCGTAATTGCACGTTTTTCTCGCGGGATCGGAATGTGTACGCTCTCGAGTACGAATTTGATCGCATAGCGCACGAGAACGAGGAGCAACGCGCCGATGGGGCCGTAGAGGACGACCACCGTTCGGGAGATTCCGCCCTGCCCGGAAACGAGAACAATCATCCCCCACATCAGGGTCGCAAGAAACATCGCGGTCAGCACCTGGATCGTGCCGCGATATCCCATGTATCGGGTTACGGATTTGTAGGTGTCGAACCACCAAAGCGTCGCGACGCAAATCAGCGGCGCGGCCGCCATCAGCAGGAACGTCGTCTGATTTTGCGGCACGTACCAAATGCCGAGCCGCAACGAGGTCGCCACCCATAGGGCTGTGCTCAGCAGAACCAAATCGATCAAAACAAGCACCGCGCGCTTGTAGTATCGTGGTGTGTTGAGCATCCAGGCGCGCAGCCCCTGGAGCGTTTCCAAACTCATAGACTAACTCGCACTTGAAAACGCCTCAGATGAAAAAGGCAACGGGGCAATCAGCGGCGTTATTTTATCCAGGGCCACACTCCGAAGCAAGCTACACCCCCTTGCAGTTCCCTCTCGAGAGGTTCCGACCTTGGTGGACCAAGTGGACGGAAGCACTCCGTTCCCACCTCAGCCCACCCTTCACGCGCGTCTCTGCCATTGGCACGCGATGCGCAACACGCGCGAGTTAGATCTCGAGGCTCTCTCCGATAAAGTCTTCGAGTTCCGCTTCGCCGGTCAGCAGCGCCAGAATAAGAGCATGGCTCTTGTTGGACGCGCCCAGCTTGCGCTTGATGTTCTCGATATGGACGCGAACCGTATTCGGGCTGATGTCGAGTGCAAGAGCAACTTCCTTCTCGGAATGCCCGTGGCCACTCAGAATCAGGCAGTCGCGCTCACGCCGCGTGAGGGCCTCGCGGCGCTTCGGCTCTGTCTTTCGTGTTGTCGTTTGAAGTAGCGTCACCGACCACGTCCCCTTGCAGCTTCCCCGCGCCGGGAGCAGCAAACTGCCCGACATGAAAGGGCTAAGGCGGCAGCCTTTCGTGAAACTTTCGCAGGGCGGACGTGTGATCGGGAAGCCTCAGTTCAAGTCTTCCGGCAGGCGTGGAACGGGGAGAAACGGGATGCCGTCCTCCGCAAGCTCGCGGGCTTCCTCGGAGGAGGCTTCCCCGTAGATGCCGCGCGGGGGGCTTTCATCGAAGTGGATGCGCCGGGCCTCCTCGGCGAATCTGCCGCCGACGTATTCCGCCTTGGAATGGATTTCATCGCGGAGCTCGCGCAGACGCCGATGAAGGGCGTGGAGCGGCCCGCCCGCGGGCTCCTCCTCCTGACGTACCGCATTGGGAGCACCGGCAGGTGGCGGCACGGCGCCATCACGACGCGCAACCGCCGGCGCCATGATCGCCTTATCGATACTGTGACTTCCGCAGTGAGGACACGCGATCTGAGCGGAAGCGACCTGCGCCTCGTACGCGCCGCCGTTCTGGAACCAGCCCTCGAACTCGTGGCCGTTGCAGCACTGGAGGGTGAACTTGATCATGACGCAGACCTCGCGGCAGCGTTGCCGGCATGGATGACGTCGAATGTTTTATCGTGCCGCAACGACGGCACGCGGGACCGAACATCCGCGATCCGACTTAAGTCTATGTCGGCAAAGATGACCGAGGGGTGAACGCCGCCCTCCGCGAGCACCTCGCCCCACGGGGCAACGATGAGGCTGTGGCCGAACGTTTCGCGGCCATGCTCATGCAACCCGCCTTGAGCGGCCGCCATCACGAAGCATTGCGCCTCGATGGCGCGCGCGCGCAGAAGCGTCACCCAATGCGCCTCTCCCGTGAGTCGCGTGAAGGCAGCCGGCACGGCGAGCATGACCGCACCGGCGTGGGCGAGTGTCCTATAGAGGTTTGGAAACCGCAGGTCGTAGCAGATGGAGAGACCAAGGCCGCCCCACGGCAAGTCCGCGACGACCGCCTGCATACCCGGCTTGTAGTTCGCACTTTCGCGATACGTCTCACCGTTCGGCAGATCGACGTCGAACATATGTATTTTGTCGTAGCGTGCCGTCACGCTGCCCGCCGGCGAGATGACGTAGGCGCGATTGGCAAGCTTCTCGTCGCTCGCCTTCACGACGAGCGAGCCGAGATGCAGCCAGATCGAAAGCTCGCGCGCAAGCTCGCAAAACTGCTGGAGCGCGGCGTTCGCATCCTCGGGCTCGGTGATGGCGAACAGGCGCGCGCGGTCGAGCTCCATGAGGTTGGTGGTTTCGGGCGTCTGCACGTAGTCGGCGCCGCCGCTCGCCGCCTCGCGGATGAGAGCGGCCGCGTCGCGCATGTTGCGGGCGACGTCGCGCCCCCCGCACATCTGCACGAGACCGGCACGAAACGAATTCGAAGGACCACGCGACATGGGGCGCCTACGCGCTCGTGCTCAGGAGAGGATCGAGCTTGCCGCTGCGATCGAGACACATCAGGTCGTCGCAGCCGCCGACATGGTGCTCGCCGATCCAGATCTGAGGGACGGTGTTGCGGCCGCCGGCCTTTTCGCGCATCTCGGCACGCAGCTCTGCCTTGCCCGTGACGTCGATCTCTTCGAACGTCACGCTCTTCTCGCGCAACAGCTCCTTCGCCATGTGGCAGTAGGGGCAAAGCGTGGTCGTGTAGATGGTGACTTTCGCCATATCCTCGCTGTTTCCTCGACGACCCGACCGGATCCGCATTCGGGATTTGCAGCCTAGCCGCTTGCGCGCGTTCCGCAAAGTGACGCTCTGCCCCATAACACACCGATTTGCAGCATTTTTCCAGCTTGAGCCGCCCTCAGGGGAGAACGGTGGCGTGGTCGGTCACGAGCGCCAACGCCAAGACATCCACCCGCACGGCGCCCGCCTTCAGCAGCGCCCGCGCGCACGCGCCAACGGTGGAGCCCGTCGTGATGACGTCATCCACGAGCAGGACATTGGCGCCCTCGACGCGGGCGGCGAAACGGCGAGGCACCGCGAACGCGCCGGCGACGTTGCGGCGGCGGGCGGCCCGCGAAAGGCCGACCTGGCTCGCTGTGGCGCGTGTCCGCGCGAGCGCCATCGGCTCGTATCGGAGCCCGCTCAAGCGGGCGACCTCCTGGCTGAGCGTTGCGGCCTGGTTGAAGCGGCGCAGCAGGAGACGCCGACGCGCCAGCGGAACGGGCACCACCATGTCGGCCCCGTCGATCACCGTGCCTCCGGCCTCCACCAGCCAGCGGCCGAGCAGGCGGCGGACGTCGTGGCGATCGTGAAACTTGAGCCCGTGGACGAGCGCCCGCATCGAGCCCGTGTAGGCGGCGACTGCCCGGGCTCGGCCGTAGGGCGGAGGGTCGGCCACGGCGGCGGCTGAGATCATCGGGGCATCGGCGCCGAACGGCCCGGTGTCGAACGGCATGGGCAGGCCGAGGCGGTCGCAGACGGGAGGGCGAATGAAATCCACGTCGCGCCAGCAGGGGGCGCAAAGCGTGTCGTGGTCGCCGACCGGCACGCGGCAGACGAGGCAGACGGGCGGCATGACGATGTCCGAGAGGTGGGCCAGGGCGCGGCGAAAAAGGCCGGTTTCAGGCAGCGGCGTGCCTCTCGGATCCGCGTCCTCGTCCAGGCCGCGCTCGGACATTTCCACGCCCCCTGCCGCGACGCGAGCCGGCGCCGCGCGGCCCGCATCTGCTAGACCTTAGATGAGACCGATGATTCACGCTTCAGGCGGATAGGGCCTGAAGCGATCATGGTCTCCTTAGTCAGACCGATGATTCACGCTTCAGGCGGATAGGGCCTGAAGCGATCATGGTCTCCTTAGTCAGACCGATGATTCACGCT
>ERZ869909.793-NODE-793-length-31419-cov-4.343565_pt1 | contig 31419 bp, 28 predicted proteins | sample MGYA00520892_ERZ869909 | MGnify/ENA primary metagenome ERZ869909 (study PRJEB32215, sample SAMEA104723947) | bioreactor metagenome | biome: bioreactor; feature: anaerobic bioreactor; material: water | place: China | collected 2015-03-12 ...
GACATCCACCTTCCCCCGTGAGGTGACTGGCACGCTCGCGGAGGCGCTGATCGTTCCGATGATTCACTTCATCCTGCTGTCGTATCTGCCCATGCCACGGATGCGCACGACGAAGGATCCGTCGGCGAGCGCGGGGTGTGGGCAGTTTCTGTTCGTGCGTCGGGAGGCGTACAAGCAGGTCGGCGGGCATGGCGCATGGCGTGAGTCGATGCACGACGGGATCCGGATGCCCCGGGCGCTGCGCAAGGCCGGATTCCGCACGGACCTGTTCGACGGGACGGATCTCTGCTCGTGCCGCATGTATCGGGGCTGGGGCCAGACTTGGCGCGGGTTTGCGAAGAACGCCTTTGAAGGATTGGGATCCGTGCCATTGCTGTGCATCATCACGGTGCTGCACCTGATCGGGCATGTGCTGCCGTGGATCGTCTTCGTATTGTGGGCTGTCGGCCTGGTGCCCGCATGGCTGGCTGCCCCGGCGATTCTGGCGATGATTTTCAATCTGGCGCAGCGATTGATCCTTGCCCACCGGTTCGAGCAGTCGATCGTTTCAGCGGTGCTGCACCCCGTGGGCGTCGTTCTGATGACCCTGATCCAGTGGCACTCGCTGTGGCTGCATGTCAGTGGGAAGCGGTCGTGGCGTGGGCGCGAGGCGGCGCACCCAGCGTAGCGGCCTGACTGGCGTCTTTGCGAGCGCCGACCACTTCCTCCAATGCGGCCGCCGTCGCCGCGGCGCCACCCTCTCGGCTGAACCGGTCGGCCAAGTCGCGGCAGCGCTTGCGCATGACCTCGTCGCCAAGCGTTGTGTTCAGAATTTCAGCGAGTCGATCCGAGGTGGCACGGTGGGCATCGATGGTGCGGGCACAGCCGAGCATACGGGCTCGGCGAGCGTTGTCGAACTGGTCGTGGGCGTGCGGGAGCAGGACCGCCGGGATGCCGGAGCGGAGCGTCTGGGCGGTGGTGCCCATCCCGGCGTGGTGCAGGATGAGCGAGCATCTCGGGATGATCGACGCATACGGCGCGTAGGAAACGGTGCAAACCGAAGCCGGGTCTTTCGAGAGGCGGCGTGCCGCATCGCTGGGCGCGACGAGGAGGATGCGTTCGCGCAGCAATGGGAGCGTCTGCTCGATCAGTTGCATGGCGCGTGCGTCGGTGCGACCGATGGAACTCCCGAAGGTGATCAGGATCGGGGGCGGTCCATCGGCGAGGAACGCTTCGAGACGCACCTGCTCATCGGTCGGCATGCCGGCGGGATCCGTTTCGAGCATCGGCCAGCCGGTGATCCGAGATCGCGGATGGTCGTCCGCGGCGGGGGGACGAAAATTCGGCGACCACAGACCGAGGTTGACGACGCCGGAAAACATCTGCTCGAGCATGATGTGGCGTTGTGCCGGTAAACCGAGCTTGCGCCGGAGCCGGTTGACTCGGGGATCGACCATCATCGCGGTGGCCCATCTCCCGAGCGCGTTGCCCGGCCGAAGGAGCCACGGGCGGTAGGCATCGCGATCAGGCATCATCGGGTAGCGGTTCGGGTCCGCGAAGGACATCCACGATGCGGGCGCGGTCGCCGCCATGCCCCAAGGCACCCCGGCCTGCTCGCATGCCCAAGGGATGCTGAAACAGACATGGTGCATGATCGCGATGTCGGGCTTCTCGGTGGCGAGTATGTCGCGCGCGGCGAGATACAGCGGCTCGAGGCATGGGATGAGCATGTCACGGAGGAAGACTCCGGTGCCGCGTGTGGGATGGAGGAAGTCGGGGTGGTTGCGTGCGGCATCCGGATCGATGCCGGTGGAGAGGGTGCGTGTTTCGAGCCCGAGCGCCGCCGCCCGCGCGGCGTGGTGCGGATCGAGGAGGAGGATCGGCTCATGGGCGCGTGCGCGCAGCGCGAGGGCAATGGCGAGGAATGGGTTGATGTCGCCCGATGATCCGAGGGCGCTCAGAAGAATGCGCATGGGAGTGAGATGGTAGAGGGTGCGGGGGAGCCGCGCATCCCCCCAGACCGGAGGTGCCTGAGGGTTGACTGGAGGATCGCTGCTCCCGTACCGTCGCGCAGAGAAAATTCCCTCCCGGCGAGCGTTCCGTGCAGGTTCTGGCGGCTGGCCGGGCTCTTCCTTCCTCGATTCACGGAGACGCATCATGGCCTTTGAACTGCCGAAACTGGCGTATGCCTATGACGCACTGGAGCCGCACATCGACGCCCGGACGATGGAGATCCATCACTCGAAGCACCATCAGGCGTACATCAATAATGCGAACAATGCCCTTTCGGGAACGGCGTTTGCGGATACTCCCGTCGAAAAGCTGTTGAAGAACATCCGAGAGGTGCCGGACAACATCCGTCAGGGCGTGATCAACAACGCCGGCGGACACGCGAACCATGCCCTGTTCTGGCAGATCATGGGGCCGGGCGGCGGCGGGGCGCCATCGGGCGCACTGTCGAAGGCGATCGACAGCCAACTCGGCGGATTCGAAAACTTCAAGGAGGATTTCGCCAAGGCGGGCGCCACACGCTTCGGCTCGGGCTGGGCGTGGCTGGTGGTCGACGGCGGCAAGAAGCTCCAGGTGATGTCCACGGCGAATCAGGACTCCCCGCTGATGGACGGCCACACCCCGATTCTGGGGCTCGATGTCTGGGAGCATGCCTACTACCTGCACTACCAGAACCGTCGCCCGGATTACATCGCGGCGTGGTGGCAGGTCGTGAACTGGTCGAAGGTGGACGAGCTGTACAACAAGGCGTTGGGCTGAGCGAGTTTCGCTCTGCAGACTTGACTTTGAACCCCCGTCGATGCCGGCGGGGGTTTTTGTTTGCGCATTTGCTGTGAAAGCATCGCTGTCGGATCAGCGGAGCAACTCGGCAGGAATGGCCGGGTCGAGCAGCGCGTAGGGGCGGAACCGCTCGATGTCCGGGCTTTCCTCGGTGAAGAAGATCGCGCGTTGGAGGCCCAGCCGGGAGGCCGCGGGCGAGTCGATGAGCGAAGCGGAATCGGTGGCGCTCATCTGGAGCAGCACGCGCTGCTCGAATTCACGGAGCGCGGATCGATCGAAGCACCGCTCGACGGTCGCGAGTGTGTCCGCCCAGGCGATGGTGTGGATGCCGAGGGGCGGGCCCTCGGCGAGGATGGTTGCGAGCATCCGGTCGGGCTTCGGTGGCGCATCCGGATCGCTGCTCGATCCGAAGCCGAAATCGTCCTCCGACCGACGCAGCGAGCGGACACGATGCAGGGCATGGATGAAGAGGAAGATGGGGGTCTGCGGCGAGGCGGCATCCTCCTGACGCACGGTCAGCTCGGCGTGGATCTGCGCGATGGCGGACTCGGCGGTGGCGTGATCCGCGAACGAGACGGGCGTGGGGAGCGATTCCGCGATCGATCGCAGGGTCGAAGCCAGGGACGAGTCGCTGGGCGTTGGATCGATGATGGCGAATCGGGACTTTGTGCCGCAGTGCAGAGAAAGGGAGACGAGTGCGCTCGCGACGAGCGAGGTCGCGGTTTCGTCCTGCTGGCCGACGATGAGCAGGTTTGTCCCCCCCTGCTTGCGGAACGCCGCGCCGATGGGCTGGCGGATGGAGATGGGTTCCCCGAGGTACGCCACCGGAACTGGGGGGCGCTCGACCTCCCCTGCTTTCAAGCGACGGAGCGGGGCGTTGTCCCGGATGTCCGCGGGGGCGTTGCCTTCGAAAACGATCGGCGATTCGGGGTGCGTTGGGAGACGATCCCGAGCGGCCAGCGAAACGGTGTTCAGTGCCTGATCGCGCACTGTTTCCGGCAGCCAGACGATCTGGAACGGGGAATTCCCCTCGATGAGGCCACCGGCATCGTTGTAGATGGCCTCGCCGGGGCGGGAGAGCAGGCGGGCGGCGGCGTTGTCCTCGGAAAGAATAAGGTACGAATCGGCCTCAGAGCACTGGAGGGCGATGCGGACATTCATCTGGCCCATGGTCGCGCGATTGAGCGTGTACGCGCCGCCGAGGGTCTGGCTCCCGAGGATGACATGGACGCCGAACGCGCGGCCCTGGCGCACGATGCGATCGAGCAGGAGCGCGCTGTCCTGTGCGATGCGGTCGTCTTCGGTGAAGAGTTCCTGAAACTCATCCACGATGAGGAGTGATCGGGGCATCGGCTCGCCCGTGTTGGCGCGATAGCCGGAGAGGTCCTGCACACCCGCCGCGCGGAACAGCTCGGCGCGTTGCTTGAGTTCCTCGTCGAGCCGTCGAAGCACCGAGAGTCCGAATTCTCTGTCTGTTTCGACGGCGACGACACGCGCGTGCGGCAGCTTGTGCGTCGCGTAGGTCTTGAACTCCACACCCTTCTTGAAGTCGACGAGGTAGAACTCGACCTCGCTCGGGCTGAACCACATGGCGAGATTCGTGATGAGCACATGGAGGAGTGTTGACTTGCCGGACCCGGTCTTGCCCGCGATGAGCGCGTGCTGAGCGGTGCCGCGCCCGAGGAGCAGCTCCTGCAGTTTGGTGGCTCCGGAGCGTCCGAGGGGAACTCGGAGGTCGTCCGCGGCGGATCGTGACCAGAGCTTGTCCGGATCGGGCGCGATGGCCTCGAAGGGCACCTCGACGCGGGATGCATCGGATGCCGCCGCGCCGACGCGGTTGAGGAGTTCGGTGGACGCCTCGTCCGGTGTGGGGGGATCGAGAACCAACGGAAGATCGGTGAGTTCCTGATCATCCACGACGAATTTGCCGTTGTGATCGGCGATGACGACGGCGTTGCGTTGGAGATCCGCGAGGTCGAGATTCTTCGGTGGTTCGGAGTCCGGGTCCATGAAGATGAGCATGTGGACGCCGCAGCGCGCGCCTGAAGTCGCGATGGAAGCGAGGCGTTGCGCTGCGTTGTCGGAGATGTTGGTGGGGAAGTCCGCGATCACGAGGAAGCGGAACGGCTCGGCGATCTCTCCCGCCTTCTGGTTGTAGGCGTCGAGCGATGCGTACTCGTTGCGGAGGTACTTCTGGATGACCTGCTCCATGTGCTCGGTGAGGTCGGCGAGCCGCTGCTCGATGTGGCGCGGCTCGGTCCAGATCCGATCGCCAACGAGTGCGGGCAGGTGATCGGCGAGGTGCATGAAGCCCGCGAAGTTCTGACCGAGCCCGACCGGATCGATCAAGGTGAACCGGACCTTCGCCGGCGGCAGGACCGTGAGCAGACGCAGCATCGCGTTGCGCAGAAGATCGAACGCGCCGGCTCTGGCCTCCGATCCGGCCTTGATGAGCAGAGAGCCGCGACCGAGCAGATCGATGGCGACGGGAAGCTCGAAGTGCGTTCCCTCGGGCGCGGGAAGCTGGTCATCGTTCGGCAGTCGACCCGCCCTCGGGAGGGAGGCGAGATCGAGCCGCAGGACACCAATCTCGGCCCCTGGCGATGGGCTCATGGCGTTCGGCGGCGACCAGGCCGCGATGTCCGAATTCTGTTTCCATGCGGGGATCAACGCGGATCGAAGCGCCTGGACGGATTCGGCCTCCCGCACCAACTCCGGCAGCTCCTTGTTCCAGCGATCCCGCAACTTCTGCCAGCCCTCGTCCCGCGCGGCTCGCGCGTGGACGGTGGCATCCTCGAACGCCTTTTCTGCTTCCGCCGCGATCGTATCTCGACGCTGGGTGGCCTGCGCTGAGAGTGTTGCGCGGCGTGACTCCACCTGCTCGCGCTCCTCGGCGATGCGGTCTTCAAGTTTCCGGATCTTGGGTGCGTAGTCGGATTCGAGTTCGGTGAGTCTCGAACGATTTTTCTGCTCACGCTGCTCAACGCGCTTGGTGTGCTCGTCGCGTGCGCGCTGCATGTCTTTGTCGCGCCGATTCCGGAGTGATGCGGTCTCTTTCGCCCGTTGTTCATCGAGTTGTACCCGAGCGGCAGCGCCATGAGCCATCGCCGACCGGGCGGCATCGGTGAGTGCATCGATGTCGGCCACGAGCCGCTTCCGACCGATGGTTTGCAGGGCGAACCAGACGGCGCACGATGACGCGAGCAGCGCCACCGGAACGACGATGGCGTAGATGGTCCACTGGAGGTTGTTCAGAACGAGCACAAGGCCCGCGCTGATTGCCACGAGCACTCCGGTCCCGATCCACCAGGCGAGCGGCGCGGAGGCGCGCAACGCGGGGTTGCGGACGAGTTGGTCGGCAACCTCACGAACCGTCTGCGCAAGCGAGGCATGATCCGCGACGGAATCGTCGGACTTGGGCCCTGCTGTGGGTGGGGATGCGGCGACGGATCGCAGGTCGCGGTCGATCCAGCGACTCCAGCGATTGGCCTCGATCGCATCCGCCGTGTTCTCCAGCGCGGAGGTGATGTCCCTGTTCGCGGCGTCGAGGCGCTCGATCTCGTTCTGATGACGCTTTCGGGATTGCGATTCATCCGAGTCGTAGATGGTTTCTGCGAGCCAGATCGACTCATCGCGTTCCTTGCGGGTCGCTTCGAGCTTGGCGGTGTGATGCTCCTCGGCATCGGACCGAGCGGCCTTGTACGCGCTGCAAAGTCGCTCGATTTCCGGTTGCAGGGATTCTTCGATCCGCGTGAGCGAGGACTGCGCCTCGTGCTCGATCCCCTCACTGTCGGAGGCGAATCGCCGCTCGGCCTGCTGAATCGCCTGGTCGCGCTCGGACGCCGCGGATGAGGATGCGGCCTCCCACGCCTGCTCGATGTCGCGCTGGGTCGACTCGCGCCAGGTCAGGAGCGCACGGAAGGCCGCGACGAGTCGGCGTTCGCGATCAAAGAGGTGCGGGTCGGTCATCGTCGAGGGCTGGGTCGAGGGCTGGATGGTCTAGAGAAGTGATCCGCGGTCGCTGCACTCGTGGCGGGCTCTGACAAGGATTTCCTGCATGCGCTCCATGGCTCCCTGAGCACTTCGGAGGTGACGCTCGATCGGATGGATGTATTCCTCATCGAATCGGCGCCGGACTTCATCGTCCCAGCGATCTCGGGAGCTGTTCCAGACGAGCAGGAAGGACTTGGTCTCGTCCTGGAGTCGATTTCCGGCGATTTTGAGACTCATGCACCATCCTCTGCACGCGTCGCCCCTGTGTCCTTCTCAATGGTACGGGAAAGCTCGGTGCCCTGTGGATCGAACGCCGCGAGCACCATCTGCCTCTGGACGACCACGAGCGAGCCGACCGGAGCGGCCTGCAACAGGGCGAAGACACTGACCGAGCGTGCCAATTCGCCCACCTTCACCCTGCCGGTGGCGAGCGTGTCTTGGGGCGAGACCGCCGAATAGATCCGCCAACCGGAATCCTGCGGGTCAGAGGCGTTCGCCGACACACGCTCAAGGCAGAGTGGGTCGTCCGGATTTTCAGAGATGGCGACATCAACCCTCGCCTGATCCATGGGGAACGGGCCGGATCCGAGCGACGCGGCATGGCGAGCGACCGGCGCGGTGGCGCTGCGGAGCAGTTTGACCAACCGACCGAGCAGGACGGGTGACTCCGAGCTTTGTTCCGCCGCGAACTCCGGGCGGGCTCGACGCCAGTCGTCGGGGGTCCTCGCGCGGTCTCCCCCCCCCACGCTCACCACGGATTCACCCGGCGCGAGACCGGAGCTTGCCGCCCCCTCCGACTGCTGGGAGGGTGCGCTGAGGGCGACATAGTCATCAAGACTCTGCGAGAGTCTGGCGAGCAGGGTCAACGCTCGCTCGATCGGACCCTCCAAGTGCGTGCGGAGGGGCTGGGTCTGTCCTCGGTAGATCTGGACTTCCTTGTCGAGCGTGCGTGCCCATCGCGCAACGATCTGCCGCTTTTCCCGCGCTTCCTCGACCGCTCGCTTGGCTCGCTCGAGGGCGCGGCGCTCATCCAGCGTGGACGGCTTGCCCATCTCTTTTTGTGCTTCGGCCCGTGCGAGGTTAGAGCGTGCCTGGACCACACCATCCTCACGCCTGCGGAGTTCGCTCTGCCAGTAGGCCGCCTGCTCCTGACTCACCCAGCGATAGGCGCGGTCGACCTCGGAATCGGCGTTGTCAAGGATCGATGCCGCTTCCTCGCGGTAGGCCAGAAGGCGAGCGCGAAGCTCGCCGATGAGTTCGATGGAAACGACGCGAGCGCCGCGGGCCATGGTGCCTCCGTGGCGGATCAGCGCTGATTCAGGTACTCCTCAGCACGATCGGCCTTGCGAAGCAAATAGGGTATCTGCTCGTCCGCAACCTTGGAAAAGCGAGCGAGCACCCGCAGGGCCTGATCGAATTCCTCTGCGAAGCGAACCTGCTCCTGATCCCGCCAGGTGTCGCCGAGCGCATTGAAGCGTGCCTGAATGGTCGTCATGGATCGCGAAAGCTCCGTGTTGAAGCGTTTGAGATCGTTGGCGAAGCGCCTCAGTTCGTTCGGATCGACGATTGCCTTGGCCATGGGAGTCCTCCATCAGCAGAAACGCTGCATCACTGCACAAACAGTAGGGACTCACTCGGCACCGTGCGGAGGGTGTTGTCGCGGAAGCGGACCGCCTCGGCTTGGCCGGAGCGATTCACAAGAAAATAATAGTTCCCGTTGCCCTTCACGAGCGCGAGCTCATTCTCGCCGAGCGTGATCGCCGGGAGCCCCGGACTGGAAACCGGGCCGCCCGAACGGAGTTGCGCAAACGCCTGGGGCTGTTTGTCCGAGAAGAGAATGCCTCCGGCAACAACACCTGCGAGCAGGAGCGCAGCACCGATCAGCATGTCCGAAGCGCGACGCGCGTGTGTGGACCCATTCATGACAAGCACCTCCGTTTGGCGCGGGCCGATGCCGCGCTGTGTGGTACGGATCAGGACCGCGCATGGATGCGGAGCCGCATCATCTGCGGGGAGTTACTTGGAATGAAAGATCTGCTCCTGCACGGGCACGAGGACATTGAGGATGTCCCGCAGTACACGCATCGGTGTGCCGATGGCGTTGACCTCGGCAATGAGCGGAGGCGGGTAGTGGTCCAGGACCGGGCGTGTTTCGGAGCGATAAACCTCGAACCGCCGGCGGATGACCTCTTCCTTGGCATCATCCATGCGGTTCTGCTCGATGGCTCGCTTGCGCAGTCGTGCGATGAGGGCCTCGTTGTCCTCGCAACCAAGGTGGACGATCTTGTGGACCTGAATGTGCTGATCCATGAGCCGGGCCTGGTTGGCGCTGCGCGGGATGCCATCCAGCACCAACAGATCGGACCCCGGGTTGTATTTCCTGTCTCGGATCTGCTGATCGAGATTGTCGCGCCAGACGCGGATGGTGACATCGTCAGGGACGAGTTCGCCGCGGTTGGAATACTCCATGAAGGTCCGACCGGCCTCGGTGTCGGGGCCGAGATCACGGAAGACCTCGCCCGATGAATGATGGAACATGCCGGGCACCGCTGCGAGGACCTTGCCCTGCGTTCCCTTCCCGGCGCCCGGGGCACCGAAAAGGAGGATGGATGGAAAGCGGTCAGCCAAGAGGATCTCCAACTCAGATCGACCAGGAACAGCACATCGGCGAGAAATGAGCCCGGAGAGAGTAGCACAGGGGACTTCCCGAGGCATCCGTGTGGTCTCGCGATCTTCATACCAGATGGTGTGGATTACGCGCTAAATGGCGACGAGATGCGGGGTTCTCGGTACCTTGCCCGCATGCGAGGGCTGACACACCGCTGGATCGAACCCAAGGACAGGTCGGCGAGGGAGGCGATCTGGCCGGGATTTACGCTGGAGCCGCTCGCGGCACGGGTGCTGCGAGCCCGGGGATTTTCGGATGAGGCGAGTGCTCGATCGTTCTGCGAACCGCGCCTCAGCGGAATGCATGACCCCGCTTTGCTGCCCGGCGTTGAGCGGGCTTCGGAACGGATCGTCGCGGCGCTGCGGGCGGGGGAGCGGGTCGCGATCTATGGCGATTACGATGTCGATGGGATCTGTGCCAGCGCGATCCTCTACCACGCCATGGCGCTGGTAGCCCCGGAGGCGGTCCGTGAGGGACGCGTCACGACCTATGTGCCCCATCGCATCGATGAGGGCTACGGCCTGAATGGGGATGCCCTCGAAGCCCTCGCGGGGCAGGGCGTGCGGGTCGTGGTCTCGGTGGATTGCGGGATCACCGCGTTCGAGGCGGCTCGACGGGCCCGGCTCGCGGGGCTCGACCTGATTATCACGGATCATCACAATCCGCCGGACCCCGCGGACGGCTTGCCGGAGGCCTTCGAGGTCGTCCACCCCCGGCTGGGCGGCAACTCGTACCCGTGGGGCGAGTTGGCGGGGGCGGGGGTCGCCTTCAAACTGGCATGGCGGCTCTGCACGCTGGCCCACGGGAATGATCGCCTCTCCGACGCATGGCGAACGGTGCTGCTGGACCTGCTCGCGCTGGCCGGGCTTGCCACGATCGCGGACATCGTGCCCCTGCTGGATGAGAACCGGATCATTGCCCGGTTCGGTCTGCAACGCCTGAAATCGACCCAACTCGCCGGTGTAAATGCGCTTCTCGAGGCCAGCGACCTCTCCGGGCAGAAGATCGGGCCGACCGAGGCCGGATTCATGCTCGGCCCCCGCTTGAATGCGTGCGGGCGTATGGGGCATGCTGCGGAGGCCGTGGAACTGCTGACCACCGCGACTCCGGAACGGGCTGCGGAGATCGCCGGGGCGCTGAACCGGCTCAATCGCCAGCGTCAGAGCACGGAGCGGGCCATCTTCGAGCAGGCGGCGGAGCGTGCGGAATCCTCGGGCATGACCGGCGATGGTCGGCGCGGCATCGTGCTGGCCGATCCGGGCTGGCACGCCGGCGTGATCGGCATCGTCTGCTCCCGGCTGGTTGGGCGGTACTGCCGACCCGCACTGCTCTTCCAGCAGAACGGTGGTTTCTGCAAGGGGTCCGGTCGGAGCGTCGAGGGCTGGAATCTGCACGCCGCCCTGACGGCGTGCTCGGAGCACATCGAGCAGTTCGGTGGCCATGACATGGCCGCGGGCATGACCATTGCAGCGGATCGCTTCGATCGGTTCGCACAGGCGTTTCTTGATCACGCGGATCAGACGATCGCCGACGAATTCCTGCTTCCATCGCTCACCGTCGATTGCGAGGCGGCGCTGGGTGAGTTCACCGTCGGTGCGCTGGAGCAGATCGAGTCGATGGGACCATTCGGTCGGTCGAATCCAGCCCCGAATATTCTTGTTCGGCGTGTGCGCATCGCTCGGCATCCCGAGCCGCTCGGGCGTCACGGCAGGCACCTCGCGCTGCAAGTTGCCGACGACTCACGACGCATGCTTCGCCTGCTCGGATGGGGGTGGGGCGACCGGATCGAGCGTCTGCACGAAGGGATGCATGTCGATGTGACGATGCGTCCCTCGCTGAATCGATGGAACGGACGGGTCCGCATCGAGCCGGAGTTGCTGGATCTTCGCCCGGCCTGACAACAGACTGTTCAGCCGGACATGATGCTCGCCACGCTGAAGATCGGGAGCAGCAGCGCGATGGCGATGCCGCCGATGGTCAGCCCCATGAACACGATCATCGCGGGCTCGATCAACTGTGTCGCGTTCTTGATGGCGTTGTCGAGGTCCTCCTCGGTCGCGCGAGCGACGCGATCGAGTACTTCCGGCAGACGGCCGGTGCGCTCGCCCGCCGCGATCATGGAGCCGATGGATGGCGGAATCAGCTTGGATTCCGAGAGGGCTCCCGAAACCGGCTTGCCTGCGGTCATGGTCGCTTCCACCTTCGCCCAGAGTTCATCCCACAGCACATTGTTCGTGACTCCGCGCACAATCCGGATCGCATCCAACAGCGTCACGCCCGAAGCGAGCAGCGTCCCGAGTGTGCGCGTGGCGCGGGTGAGGTAGAACTGAGTGAACATAGGACCGAGAACGGGCGACTTGATCTTGAGCGTGTCAAGCATCCGGCGTCCCCACTTGGTGACCCGGAGATAGATGTACAGACCAATGAGCCCGGCGATCCCGGCGATGAAGTACGGCCAGTGAGCGGTCAGAGTCTCACTGATGGTCAGAACGATCTTCGTGGGCATCGGCAGCGCCGCGGCACGCGATGAATAGATCGATGCGAATCGGGGAAGCACGCCGACGACGAGAAAGACCGTCACGACGAGAGCGAGGATCACCATGATCATGGGGTATGTCAGGGCCCCCTTGATCTGCTTGACCGTCTTGCGCTCCTTCGAGAGGTACTCGGCGATGCGCCCGAGCATCGTTCCCATTGTTCCTGACGCTTCGGATGCACGCATGAGCGAGATCATGGTGCGGGGGAAGAGACGGGGGAACTCTGCGATGGCATCGGAGAAGGACATGCCGCCGGTGATCCTGCTCTCGATGACCATCATGACCCGCTTCAAGTGGCTTGACTTGGCCTGTGATGTGAAGGCGTTGAGCGCCTCGGCAAGCGGGACGCCTGTTTCGAGCATCACGGACAGTTGCGAGGCGAAATCAATCACTTCCTCGCGCCCGACCTGGCGTGCCGACTGGCGCACGGCGAGTTCGTTCGTATCGATCGCCGCGGTTCCCGCTCCGAGGCGGATTTCGGTGACGATCAGGCCATCATGCTGAAGTCGTCTCAGGGCTTCGGGCTGGTTCTCCGCCTCGATCGTCGCCGTGACGAGCTGGCCGCGAGCGTCTCTTGCCTTGTAGGTGAATTGCATGTCTGCCTACCCTCCACACCCGTCATCATCCGGCCGAAGCACGGACCACTTCTTCCACGGTTGTCAGGCCCACCGCGGCTTTCCGGAGGCCGTCGTGGCGAAGGGCGCGGTGCCCCGACTTCATCGCGACCGCGGTCAGTTCCTGCAGTGTTGCTCCGCGAGCGACGGCATCGAGAAGCTCGCCGTGCAACTGGAAAAGCTCGAAGATCCCGAGCCGGCCCGCGTAACCCGTCGCCCGGCAGCGTGTGCATCCGGGGCCGTGGAAGAGCTCGGTGATGTCCGTGATGCCGTGGGCTTCCATCTCTGCGATGGTCGAGGCATCCGGCTTGATCGGCTCCTTGCAGTGCGGGCAGACCTTGCGAACAAGTCGCTGCGCGAGCACAGCGCGGAGCATGGCCGCGACCAGATAGGGCTCGATTCCCATGTTGACGAGCCGAGTGACCGCGCTGATGGCATCGTTCGTGTGCAGCGTTGAGAAGACCAGATGGCCCGTGAGGGCTGCCTGCGTCGCGATGGTAGCCGTCTCAAGGTCGCGGATCTCGCCGACCATGATGACATCGGGATCCTGTCGCAGCATGGCGCGGAGAGCGCCGGCAAATGTGAAGCCCGCTTTAGTGTTGACCTGAAATTGATTGATCCCTGGAACACGCGCCTCAACGGGATTCTCGACGGTGGAGATGTTCAACTCATCCGAGTTGATCGTATTCAGTGCGCTGTAGAGCGTCGTTGACTTGCCCGATCCGGTGGGGCCAGTGACGAGAATCATGCCGTTCGGGCTGGTGATCGCCTTCTTCCATGTATCCAGCGTCTCGGGGCTCATGCCCATCTTTTCGAGCGGTATGAGCGCATTGCGTGTATCGATGATTCTGATGACGACTTTCTCGCCATGCTTCCCCGGCATGGTCGAGATGCGCAGGTCAACCGGTCTTCCGTCGATGGCGACATGAATGTCGCCGTCCTGAGGGACGCGACGCTCGGAGATGTCCATTCCGGACATGATCTTGATCCGCGAGACCACCGCCGGGTGCATCTGGTGCGGCGGGGAGAGCTTGACCAGAAGCCGGCCGTCGATTCGATACCGCACGCGACAACGCACCTCGTCCGGCTCGATGTGGATGTCCGAGGCGCGTTCGTGAATCGCCTGATAAATGATGTAGTTCACCAGCTTGACGACCGGCGACTGTCCGGACATCTCCTCGATGTCGTTGAGATCGAGCGATTGCTGCTCAACAACGGTGAACTCACGAAGATCGACATCCTCGTAGATATCGTCGATGACAAAGACATTGGCGTTCGGCAGGTAGGCCTGCATCGTCGCGCGGATGTCCTGGGCCGTCGCCGCCACAATCTGGACGGTCAACCCGCTCAGACGCTCGATCTCTTCCAGCAGAAAGAGATTCGCCGGTTCGCTGACCGCAACGGTCAGAGTGTTCTTCACACGAAACAGCGGCAGGACATTGTGCCCATCGATGAACTCGCGGGGAAGCGAGTCGATCGCCCGCGGATCGGCGATGCGCGGCGTGATGCGGGCATACGGCACGCCGTAGGATTCCGCGAGGGACTCCATGATGACATGCTCGGAGACAAACCCGAGTTCGACCAGCACCTCCCCGAGAAGGCGGGTGTGCCCTTTGCCGCGCTGCTCTTCGAGGGCCTGCGAGAGCTGATCCTGCGTGAGCAGGTTCTTCGCGACCAGCAGGTCTCCAAGCTGGAGCCGCGAGTGCATGTCTCTCACACCGGAACGGACTGCTTCGGCATCAGGAGGGTTCATCGCAGACTCCTCACTGCCTGCTCGAGACTGTCGTGCTTTTCGAACGCCGGCGTCAGGCGCGTGAGCCGGAGGATTGTCTGGATGGTCTCATCCGGCTTGAGCAGACGGAGCTGTCCACCCTTCTCGCCGAGTTTCTGCTGAAGATCGATCCAGGACTCCAGTCCGCGTGAATCCACGAACTCAAGATGCTCGCAGTCGATGAGAATGTGCCGCGTGCGCTCGCGCATCCGATCGGTGCAGACACGCTCGAACGCTTCTACATCATCCGTGCTGAAATCTCCAGAGAGCGTCAGCACGCTGATGTGCTCGTAGTCGGTGTAAGAGATCTTCATGCGGCCACTCCCGTGATCCCGCCGCCGCTCTCGGTCTGCGACTGGTGGCGAGCGACCATCTCGTCGTACTCGCTGAGATCGAGCCCCAGGAAGAGATGCGCCAGTTGAGGATCGAACTGCGTACCGGCGCACTTCTCGATCTCGGCGAGCACGCTCTGCCTGTTCAGCGCAGAGCGATAGGTCCTGTTCGAGGACATCGCGTCGAATGAATCGGCCAAGGCAATGATGCGTGCCATGAGCGGGGTGCGATCGCCGGACAGGGCGTGGGGATAGCCCTTGCCGTCGAAGCGCTCATGGTGGTGCAGCACGCCGGGAAGAACATCCTCGAGCTGCGGGATATCGCGCAGGATGCGATATCCGATCTCGGGATGCTGCTTCATCATCCCGAACTCCTCATCCGTGAGGCGACCGGGCTTGCGAAGAACCGCCTCGGGCACTCCGATTTTCCCGATGTCATGCACCAGTCCGGCGATGCGAACACGCTCCACCTGGGCCTCGCTCATGCCCGCGGCACGGGCAAGGTCGGCGGAGAGTTCGGCCACACGCTCGGAATGGCCGCAGGTGTACGGGTCCTTGGCGTCGATGCTCGCCGTCAGGGCACGGAGCAATCCGAGGAACATCGATCGCTCATCCTCGTAGAGCCCGGCGTTCTCGGCAAGAATCGCCACATACCCCGTCGCCGCCTCGACCATCTTCAATTCTATGTTGGTGACTTCGTAGTCTTCGGAATCCTTCTCTCCGGCAAAGATGGCTCCGATGACCGTGCCGGAGAGCGAGATCGGGTGCGCCAAGACCTGCGCGTGCTCCACCCCGAACGCCGCGGCATCCTCACCGCTCATGACCAGACTGCGACCCGGATGAAGAGAGGTAATGATTTTCAAGGCCGCACGCTCGAACATCTCGGTCGAGCAGGTCAGTTCACCGCTCGTGAAGGATCGACCGGCAAGGACGCGAGCGTGTCGCTTGTCGTCGACGAACCGTGCACCAATCCAACGGAACGGAAGTACAGCATGCAGCTCAAAGCAGGCCTGGCGGACGAATCGCTGCGGCTGTGCGAGTTCGCTCATGAACTCCCGCAACCTGTAGAGCAGGCTCATCTCCTCGTAGGATTCGGCCAACTGACGACTCAAGGTCTCGATGTTCAGCGCGTGCGAGGAGATCATCGAGAGATCATCGTTCATCCAACGGAGCACGGACGACAGCCCGGCAATGCAGTGCTCCTCATATTTCGCGTGAGGTGAGATAGCGCGACGAACCATCTCAGCATCAAGCCCAGCGCTGCTGCACGCGGCCAGGAACTGCTCCGCCTGGAACACCTCCGGTGTGAGCGCGAGACCGATCGTCAGGGAGAGCCGCCTGCGTCTGCGACGCTCCTCGACCGGCACAAGCCAGCACCCCGGGAAAATCTCCCGTTGATCGAGCTCCTCGCTGTCCCCCCACTTCGCAGCGGCGTCGGCCACCATCCGCGTGATCATCGGCGACCGCACCCAATCTCCGAACGGACCGGACTCGATCGGTCCGGCTAGCACCTTGCCGTTGGCCGCGAACCGCCAGACCGGCATGCCGAGCGCGTGGCAGCGGTCTCGCAGCGCGAGCTGAGCCGGCAGAGTCTGGTTGGTCACGGGCGTTGCGGTCACGCAGCTTCCTCAATAATGCACTGTTCGTCGTGTCCGATCAGATCATTCGCCATTTCAAGAACCTGGCGAGGGCTGAACGGCTTGCTCATGACGGATTTGATGTTCGTGCGGTCCAGATCCTCCTGCGCCAAGGCGTAACCTCGAGCGGTGAGCATGATGACCGGGATCTGCGCGGTCTTCGGATCCTCGCGGAGTCGCGCGCACAGCTCGACCCCGCTCATGTACGGCATCTGCAGGTCGGTGATGACGAGGTCGGGCAGCTCGTGCAGCGCAAGTTCGAGCCCCTCTTCACCATCATTCGCGGTGATGATGTCGTACCCGGCATTGCCGAGCTTGAGCGAGACGACATGCGTGATGTGCGCCTCATCGTCCACGACCAGAATCTTCTTGCGTGCCATGTGCTCTCCCTACCTGGAATTCGGATCCTCGTACGGAATCGTGAAGATGAACTTGCTGCCCATCCCAAGCTCGCTGGTCACGGTGATCGTCCCGCGATGAACCGTCTCGACGATGTGCTTCACGAGGTTCAGACCCAGTCCGGTCCCCTTGGCGACCCGCTTGTAGTTCTCGATGCGATAGAACTTCTCGAACAGACGCGGCAGCGCATCCGGCGGGATCCCCAGCCCGGTATCCGCGACGGTGACCATGACAGACCGCGTCATGTCGTCGTTCTCAATCGAGATGGTCACCCGCCCCCCATCCGGAGTGTACTTGATCGCGTTGCTGACGAGATTCATCACGACCTGATGCATCATGTCGCGATCGGCATCGGCAGTGTAGACGAGCGGACCGGACTTCATCGAGAGCATGATGTCCTTCGCCGCGGCCTGGGGCTGCATCGTCTCGATCACCTCGTTGCAGATCTTGACGAAGTCGCAGTCCGTTCGGTCGACCGAGACAATGCCCGCCTCGATGCGGCTGATGTTCAGCATGTTGTCGATCATCCGGCTAACACGGTCGGATTCCGACTTGATGATCTGGTAGAACTCTTGGCGGCTCGCCTCGTCCTGCGCCTCCGAGTCGATCAGCATCTCGACATAGGCGTTGATGGACGACAGCGGGGTGCGCAGTTCGTGCGAGGCCTGCGAGACGAAGTCGCTCTTGAGCTGACTGATCTCCCGTTCCTTCGTGATATCACGCAGGATCGTGACCACGCCGCCAACTCCGCTCTGTCCGTCCGGTAGGGCCGCGAGCGTGACATCAAAGGTTGAAGTCCGACCGCCCATCTCGCCACTGGACTCCATCGCGTGCTCGACATGCTTCTGCCGAGTCACGACACCGGATGAGCGGATCTCCTTAATGAGCTCACGAATCCGGGGGTCGTGGACGACCTCGTCGATCGGGCGACGGGCGGCCGTGGATGTGTCGAATCCCAGCAGCTCGGCGGCACGATGATTCGTCAGCGAGATTTCATTGAAGGAATCCGTGACGAGAACGGCGTCATGCAGACTGTTCAGGATGGTTTCGGCGTGATCACGCTCGGCCTCGATCAGTCTGTGACGGATCTCAAGTTCACGCAGTCTGGTGTTGAGTTTCGATACCTTTTCCGTCCACCCGGACTGCACCTGCGTGATGGCATCCGCAAGCGGACGCAGCCATGGGCCGCAATGCAGCGTCACCTGCGATCCGGAGTCGATTGCCTCTTCGATCTGATTCTCCAGGCGAATCACATCCCGACCCGTGCTGAGCAGCACCGGAGCGATGCACCCCGCCACGATCGCCGCGAGAGTAAAGCTCCCGGCGAGCGTAAGCACGATCCCGGACGAGATCGGTAGCATCGGCAGCAGAAAGACCGCCACGAAGCCACTGATCAGGCCGGCGATCGCCGAGCACAGCAGAATGGCGATACCCGCTCTTCCCAACCCTGACTCCAATCAGTCCTGGCCGAATGCATCGGCGATGCCGACGGGCGCAATTCCCATAACCTGCGCGAGCCGCTGGGCACCCGGATCGCCGGGCATCAGGGCAAGCGCTCGAGCGGTTGCCTCACGCGCTTTCTGATGCTGGCCGAGCGATTCGTAGTAGACCGCCTGTAGCACGGGGATGCTGCCCGCTCTGGGACAGCGACGCGCTCCCTGAGCGAGCGCTTCGAGCGCGCCTTCTGTCTGCCCCTGCATATGCAGCCACATCGCGCGAATGACATAGCCCTCCGGCTGGTGCGGCGTGATGGAGATCAGGCGGGCGGCACATTGGCGCAACCGCGCGGAATCTTCAAGCATCATCGAGACATTCGCGAGATCGATCCAGAGCCGAGCATCATTCGCCCCGCGCGCATCGCCGGTCAGCTCCAGGAGAAGATCACGGGCTTCGACTGGGCGATCGAGCTCGATGAGGCATCGAGCGAGCATATGCCTGAGGTCCCGACGCTCTCCGTTCTTCTGCATCGTAACGAGGCGACGAAGACTGTACTCCGCCTCTGCGAACTCGCCCGCCGAGATCTGCGCACGAACGAGATCCTCGAGCACAGCAGGATCCCCGGGCGCGAGGAGCGCGGCATCGCTGAACATCTGCACCGCCTCGTTCAAGTCGCCGTTCATCATCGCGATGTGGCCGAGAGTCTGGCGGAGACCCGCGTTATGCTCGAACCGGGTGAGGTGAGCCCGCATGAGATCCTCGGCCTCCTGAAGCCGACCAACCTGCACAAGCATTTCGGATGCAGCGATGATGTACTGCGAGTTCGTCGGGTCGAGCTCGGCTGCAGTTCTGTAGAAGGTGTAGGCACGGTCGAACTGTGAGAACCGCTCGTACAGGATCCCGCTGAAGTAGTGAGCATCAACACTTTGTGCATCGAGCTCCAGCGCGCGGTTCAGTGCCGTCGTTGCATTCTCGAGACGATCCATCTCGATCAGGATACGAGCCCGCAGGATGTGCGACCGAGCGACATCCTCCTTCATCGACAGCGATTTATCGATGGTGCGGATCGCCTTATCAAGATCGCCTGAGAGGTACTGCTGGCGGGCCAGGTCGAATTCCGTCCCCGCCTTGAAGCCGAGAACGCGCAGCTCGGCCTGCTCCTTGAATGCCCCCGTGTACGAGCCCTGCTTCCCGGCACAGCCGGTGATTCCCGATGTACCGAGCAGGAGCATCGCTGCGCTGATCGAGTAGGCCCCAAAGGATCGAAGATTCTGCCGCATTGCTGACTCCATCCGCTCTAAGTCTCGCTGTTCACATCGAACAGAACGCTGAATCCCATCCGATGCCTTTCGACAGCGGATGGGTTGTGTTGATTTACTGATTGCTTCCGGGGTCGACTTCGACAATCGTCGATCGACTTCCGGTCCCGACGCGACGCGGCGCGGGTAGCTCGATCCCGACCACCGAGAGCATCGCGTTCATCTGACGCAACGCCCACTCGAACTCCATCGGATCGATCGGGCCGTACTGAACCAGCCCCTGCTGTCTTTCCGCTTCGGAGATTTCCTCGAAAGGAACCGCACGCATCGGCGCACCGTCGGCGGGCGGTTCGGGAAGTGATGTCATCGTGCCCGTTGCTTCCGTTTCGTAGGCATCGGGAAGGATGAAGCCCTGCATATCCTTCTCGAACTCGGCGAGCTGTTCATCGGTGAGGAACTCACCCTGCTCATGACCCGTCGTCGTCTTGTCGCTTTTCGCTCGTCCCTCCGTGAGGCGTGTGCGCGAAGTGCTCGGCTTTCCGGAATCCGATGACGACCATCCCTCGGGCACGAAGCCACGGGAGCGTTCGGGCATCCGCGGAGCAGGACGCTCCTCGAAGTGGAATCCTGGATTCTCGGGGTCGTTCACCCGCTCCGGCCACTTCTGCGCAGTAACTGCATCCACCTCGCCGTTGATCACACGCTCCAGCATGCTCCGGGACGGCCAGACATTCTTCTGATTGAACAGGCGCTCACGCAGTTCGATCGCCTCGGGCTGCGCGGGACGGAGTTCCAGCGAGCGACGCAGCGCCCACATCGCCTCGTTCCAACGCCCATCCGCGGCCATACGCTCGGCTTGGATGTTCAACTGCGATGTCTGGCGTGTCTGCGACCAGGGCAGCAATCCCTGACGCGTTCCCGCACGGACCCGCTCGATGTATCCGAGCGCTGCGGAGCCCTGCTCCAGAAGTACGCGATCGTTCATCACCGTTGGCTTGATCATGAAGATGATCTCGCTGCGGTCGGTTTCGTCGTCGTGGCCGCGGAATGCAGCGCCAATAATGGGAATGTCACCAAGAATGGGAACCTGCTTGCGACCCAGCGTCGTGCTCTCACGGAAGAGCCCGCCGAGCACAACCGTCGCTCCGTCAGGCACGAGCACATTCGTGGTGATTTCCTGAGTCACCTCGTCTGGGATCGTCACCGCTGCACCGCTGACATCAGTGGCGCCACGGATGAAGCCCTCCGAGACACGCGGGCGAAGCTCCATGCGAATCATGCCGTCATTCGAGATGAACGGACGGAACGCGAGCTGAGTACCAGTGTCCAGGAACTGCACCGTCTGCGTCGTCGCCGTCTCGGTCGTCGTCGTGTTGAGGTAACCGAGCTTTCGACCGACGAGCACGCGTGCCGGCTGACGGTTCAGCGCCAGAATCTTCGGATTCGAGAGCACCTGAACATCCGTCACCTCGTCGAGTGCACGCAGGAAGACCGCGAAGTCATCGTAGATCAGACCGGCCTTGAAGGTGCCCGGACCGGCAATATTGCCCGGTGTACCGATGATCGCGCCACCACGCCCATTGTCGGGGGTCACGCTCGTGTCGCCGGTCTGTGCGAGATTCTTGATGGCCGAGAGCGGACCGCCGATTCCCGAGAAGTCGGAGAGATCCACATCGACCACCAACGCGAAGTCTACGCCAAAAGCGTTGGCCTCCGTGAGCTGGGTCTGAAGAATCCGTGCCTCAACGAGCACCTGGGCCGGACGGGTGTCGAGCTGCGCCACGAGAGCAACGATCTCGTCCACATGCTCTGGGTAATCGTAGATCACAAGGGTTGATGACAGGGCGAACTCCTCATTGCCCGTCGGACGATCTTCCGGAAGATTGAACTCGCCGACATCGCCGTTCGTGCGGATGTCCCCGACAGAGGACAGCAACGGCTGCACGAACAACGCGGCATCGTTCGCGTTCAGATAGTTCAGCGTCACGACCCTGGAAACGATTTGACGCTGAGCATCCTTGATCCGCTGAATCTCCGCCGCGGGGTACACATAGATGAAGTTCCCCTTCTCGATGTACCCATACCCGTTGACATTCAGAATCGCATCCAGCGCCTCATAGAAGGTCACGCTGTACAGATTCGCCGTCACGCTTGCCACCACATCGCGGCTCGCCACGATGTTCTTCTGGCTGTTGGCCGAGAGCATCTCGAGCACCGTGCCGAGGTCTTCATCACGCACGAAGATGTCGAATGTCATGTACTCCGACACCTTCACGGTGGAATCCGCATTGGGCTGCCCGTTCGCGGGGTCCTGCGCCGGCGGAGTCTGATTCGCTGCTCCCGATCGACCGCCCACGGCGTTCTCGATGCGGTCCAGGGTGTTCGTCCACTCGTTCTGCGACTGCGCAATCGCCATCGCCGGGGTCAACCCCAGCGCGGCCGCCAGCACGAGCGCACGGGCGCCGGTGATGGGCATGTTGCGTGTTGCCTGAACGAGACCGATCGGTGTGCGTCGATCGCTCATCGCTACTACTCCTCACATTGCCCTCTCCGGGCTCTTAGCGCTCGGGCATCTCGCGCTGAAGTTCAACCATGATTCCGTCTTTGGTCAGGAGCACCGAGTGGGCCCGCACCTGCACGACCTCGAATCCGGCGATCAACTCGCCGGGACGGACGACCTCGGGCGTCACTTTGCTGCCCGAACTTCTCCGCTCGATCACCGCGACGGGACGCGCTCCAAGCATCGTGCTCCTGAGACGAAGACTCCTCAACTCCGTCCGTACCTGTTCCAGCAACCGCTCGTACGCCAAGCGGGCATCATCCTCAGTGTTGTCGTCCGTTCTAACTGGGGACTTGGGCTGGACTTGGGTCGTTGATTCCTTCTGGGGGGGCTCGGGAAAGTACGACCGGCTGTAGGTGAACAAGTTGCGAGATATCGGAGCCGGGCGCTCCACACGCACCGTCGGCCCACCCTTGCGAAGATCCTCCGCAGTCACCGCGGCGAACGCCCCATCCATGCCCGGAATGGATGAAACGCTCGACTGACCATCCCTCGCGACCGCTCGGCTCGGACCACCCTTGAACGCCATCCGTCCGACCGAAACTAGCAGAACAAGGCAAAGAAGCCCCAGAATCCCCGCACGCTTCCGGTCCATCATCAACATCGCCCACAGCTCAGCGCACTTCTGCTTCATCGCCGGCTCCCTCCCGCCTGGGCCGTCGAGACGGAACGCGGCTCGAAGAAAACCTCGATACGGATATCCGCCCGAACGATGCCGCTGCGATTCACCGCACCCGACCGGGTACGCTCCAGTGCCAGCCGAAGCCGCTGCACACGCACAAGACGAGGCAGCGACTCGATCCGTATCACCGCCTCGGCCACGCTCGGATATGCCCCAGAAAGCACCACGGTCATCGGCATCACCGAGGCCTCGTCGTGAACCTGCGGAGATCCGGTCGTGATCTCCCGCTCCAGCAATCCGAGCTCATCCAGCATCGCGCTGAGTTCTCGCATCAACCCCGCGACATCCCGCTCTTCGGGGATCGGAGTCATCCGCTGATCACGCAGCGCATTGAGGCCAGCAAGCTCCTGGCTCAGCCGCTCGATCATCTCCGGGTCACTCTTCGGCTTGCTCAATTCCTGTTCGAGCTGCCCGATCTCGCCCCGAAGCACCCGCCCGGACGACCACGACGGCCACAACAGACCCAGTGCCCCGACACCAACCAGGATCCCAAGGCCGACACCCGGCAGCCATCGATCGCTTGTCATCATGGCGACACCTCCACCGCTTCGTAGCCGGCGTCGCTCTCAACAAACGCATACCGCTTGTTCAGATCGATCTCGCAGTTGATCCGGAACTCACGACCCGGCGTACCGTCGACGACGATCGACCGTGCAAAGTCAAGCGTCACGGAGGCGAAGATCGGATGGTCATCCAGCCCCGAGACGATCCGCGCAACCGCCAGATCATCGATGGCGATGCCCTCGATCTCCGCCGCTAGATAGTTCAGTACCTGATCCGGCTGTCGCTTCCCATCACGCCCTGCAGTACCCCGCACCCGTACGGTGCGTGGCGCCAGCGTCAGAGCCGTCAGCGTGGTGGACTCGGGAACCAGCGGCTCGATGATCGCGATCGTGTCACTCACTCGAATCGGCCAGGCCAGTCGGTTGTACCGCGCGATCGCGTTGCTGAGATCCTGAATCTCCTTGAACAGCCGCTGCGCCTCTTCATTCCGATCCCAGTTCATGCGGACCTGCGCCTGAAGATCGTTCCGATACTGAACCTGCCCATCGCGACCCAGATTGAGCAGCACATACCCGGCAGTCATGACACCAATCGCTACGCCGTACGCCATGATCCAGCGACGGATCCGCGCACGCTTCAGCACCAGTTCGCGGCAGGACCGCGGCAGCAGATCGTACGAACCGCTCATGCCGCCTCCCTCCTGATCTCTTGCGGAGCATCCTGGCCGACTTCCAGCTCCGTCTCACACTCGCTCACGCCGCGACGCAGCCCCTTCGCACGCCCGGAGACACGCTTGTCCGTCGGCTGCAAGCTCAATCCCCCCGCAACGCTCCACCCCGCCAAGACGCCGCACCGGTCGAGCTGACGAGCGTTCTCCGGCAGCGTGACGCCCTTGAAGGGATGCCCCAACACCGTCGGAAGATGCACCGCCCCCCCCACGACTTCTTCGAGTCTCGGCTCGAGCGATTCGCTCCCGATGATCACGCACTTCATCGGACGCGATCCGCGGAATGTGACCGTGTAATGACGCAGGCACAGCGTGATCTCGTGGGCCAGATCGCCCATCAGTGGACGCACCGCATCAAAGATCGCCCGATCCACCTTGTCGTCGATCGTGACATCGCCCCCGACCGTCCGGTACATCCGCTGGCGCCGAAGATCCTCGATCGTCTCCGGTTCCAGCCCGAGGCGCTCCGCCGCATGGCGGGTCATCATCTCTCCACCCACCTCGATCGTCCGGTACAGCCCGACGCGCCACCCGCGCGTGATCAGCACACGCGTCATGGTGCGTCCGATTTCGATCACCGCACGCACCACCTGCTCATCCTGCTTACGCCGGAGCGTCCGACCCATGCAGCGCGCAATCGCGATGAATGACGGCTCCATCGCAACCGGACGAAGCCCCCCCATCGCCAAACCCATGCCGACACTGTTCAACCGCTCGGACTGAGCACCGAGATAGATCAGTTCGTCCCGGACATCATCCCCCTGCATCACCTCACCGGCCCGCAACCACCCGATCTCGACCGATTCATCCGGCGAGAAACCCAGTCGCTGCGCCCCATCCAGCCGCACCGCCTTGTCGCACTCCGAATCGGGCATCTGCGTCTGACGCACCGATCGCGTCCGCAGCCAGCGGTCATCCACCGAGACGACACACTCCCGTCCACGGAAACCGGCGTTGCCCACCCGGCGCGAAATCGCACGGAGCAACGCATCGAGACTTCCCTCTCCAGACTGCGCATCCGGCTTCTCGGAGCCATCCTTCGCGAGCGATGCCCCGCTGATCTCAGCCAACGCCACGACACGAAGACCGCTCCGCCCCCGCGCGAGTTGCAGCAGACGGGCGCCATCGGCATCGAGATCGATGCCGATCGGGTACACCGACTCGCCGAGTCGTTCCAGCAACCCTCCCATGACGCCTCCTCAGTCCCTTCCCGCAGAGTCTTGGCGGGCCTGCAATCAGTCGTCGCCCTCATCCTCGATGCGAACGATCTCAACGCGCCCGGTCATCGCCTCCACACGCACCTCGTAGATCCGACCGAACTTCAATGCCTCGACACGAATCACCCCACCGGCCCCCGGCGTCGTTCCATTCAGCGCGGCCAGGGGCCCACCCAGCTCGTCGAAGTACAACGCCGACCCGCTGTCAAAGGTCGCCCCCGCGATCACAGCACCGCCGAACGCGGAGTCGCCATCGAAACGCCGCGCATAAGGCCGGGTCCGATCCTCGGGCAGATACAGCATGTAGTCACGCAGCGTCGCCATGGTCAGCTCGGAGCCCGTCGGCTCCACCACGACATACCCGTTGCCGCTCGTGAAGGTCGTCTCGCCGGAAGCCTGCATCGGCACCACGCCGAACCAGATCCCGCGCCGCACCTGATACGCCATCGCCTCCGTCTGTGCGGTCGCAATGTCCGATGCGATCGTGCGCAACGCCGACTGCACCCGCACAACACCCGTCGAATTCATTGACGGCACGATCATCGTCACCGCGATCGACAGCACGGCGATCGTGATGATCATCTCAATCAGTGTCAGGCCACGCCGCTTGAGTCCCATCGTCGTTCACTCCTTCGATTGGACCCGAACCTCTGGCATGTCGGTCACCGAGACCTTCAGCGTCGTCGTCTTCAAGCTGTCCACAGCCGCCTCCAGACGACCCATCCGCCCGTCGATCGCTTCCAACTGGCGGATCATCTGCAACCGCTGCACCGCGGCGTTCGGCGGTGCCGCCACCTCGTTCCGCGACTGCGCGGCCGCCTCGGGCGTCCCCCCCCCACCGAAGCCCTGCACCAGGAGCAACGAAAGTAGACACGCGATCACCGTCAGAATCCCGTTGCGATAGGTCGCGCCGCGATCCGTTGACTGAAGCCCTTCTCCGCGCTCACCCGCTCGTTCACCGCTCATCGCTCGCTCCTTGCTTATCGGCCTTCGCCCACCCACGGCGCTCGCACGCCGAACGACGCCTCCATCGGCGCATCTTCGGACGAACGACGCTCCCACATCAGGTGCACGCGCACTTCTCCCCCACGACCATCCCCCACCGCCCGCTCAAACCGGACGCTCTCCAGCCCAGTCGCCACAATCCTTCTCTCCACATCACCGCGGCCGCGCCACCACGCAGCCGTTTGCTCATCGACAGGACCCGGAAAAACCTCACCATCCCCCACACCCGCTCGCATCACATACGCCGTCAGCACGCGCAACGCCGGGCTGTACGACAGCAGCATCACCTCGTTGCTCTCCACCGTCCGCTCAAGGCCCCCATCGTGCGTCCACAGCATCAGCTCGCTTCCCCCCGTCGGCGTCCGTTCCCAGACACCCAACACCCCCCTCGCCTCGTTGCACAGCCGCTCCAGGCGGGTGAAGACATCCAGCAGCACCGGATCCGCAGGAGCACTCCGCCGCTCCGCTGCCGCACTCGCCCCGAAGCCCTCGCTCGCCGCGCGGATCACACCCGGACCGACGAACACGCCCACCGTGCAGACCACGCCCCCCGCCGCGCTGATGAGCATCAGTTCAGGACGCGACCAACCCCCGCGCCAGCCCCGCCCGCGATGCACGCGCACTCCATCCGCTGCCTGAGCAACACCTCTTCGCATACCACAGACATCGGAGAACAGGCCCCGGAAATCGATTCAACCCCTCCACCCGTCCCATCGATCCCGGCGCACTCTCCCACCCAGACGCTCCCAGCCCGACAACCCCTACAACCCATCACTGGGGCTCATTCGAGAAACGCTTGGTCGATGGGTCATATCCGGCGATGAACACGACCAACGCATCATCGCTCTCCCGGTGGTACCACCCGTGCTCACCCGCACTCGGCTCCGCCGACGCAACATCCGGGCCACCCTCGCCGAGCCGCGTCGACCCCGTGTACACATTCAGCGGCTCTTCCTTCAGATACGACTCCGACACCAGAACGCCCCACCCGTTCTTCGCCATCCCCTCACCCATCGGGTCCGTCGGATGGCTCGTCGGAAGCCCATCCCCATGCATGGTCCGGTACGCGTCGATCTGTGCAGTGATCGCCTGCAACTGCCGCAGCAGCACAGCGCGCCGGGCCTCCGCGGTCGGGTGGGACATCATCGGGATCAAGAGCGTCGCCACGATCCCAAGAAAGACCACCACAATCATCAGCTCGACGATCGTGAAACCACACCGCGAACGCTGCATCATCCCGATTCTCCCCGTCATCAAACAAACCGGGGCCCCGCGAGGAGCCCCGATTCGTGATTGCTTCTTGTGTGATCGTGCTTCACACGATCAACGAACATCTCATGCCATCAGATCAGCCGCCAGGAGGGGGCTCGGGGGCCTCGCCGACCGGATCATAGTTCTCGAAGCCATTTTCATGGAAGAAATAGGTTCTGCCCTCTTCATCTGGAATCGGATTCCACCCGACGGCGTACACCGTAGAGAGCGACTCGATCCAGACCCAGCCGAGACCAGCGTCACGCCCCTGGTTGATGTCGTTCGCACCGCCATCTTCGATCGATGAATCGCGGGTGTAACCGTTCCGAGGTGTTTCCTTCAGATACTCACCGCCCACCAGCGCGCCCCAGCCCTCGTTATCCGCACCGCCGAAGTCCGGATAAGCACCCTGATTCCGCACACGATACAGTTCAACCTGGCTGTTGATCGTCTGCAACTGGCTCGCAAGCGCACCCTTCATCGCCTCACTGCTGGCGTTGGTGAACTGTGGCACGACGATCGCGGCGAGGATCCCGAGGATCACCACCACGATCAGAATCTCGACGAGCGTAAAGCCCTTCATTCGCGTACGCATGACATTGACTCCTCGAAAGTGACCTTCTGACACCGGTGTTCGCCCTGCCGGCCCAATTCTCTCCGACCCGGGCCGAACCTCTTACAGCGTGGGCCGAGCGCCATCTCTGGAAGCAATGCACACACCGTGCATCGCCGATCGGCCCGGCCGCCGCGCTGCCGCACGCGGGCAACTCGGTTCGGACGACCGGGACACACTTCGAATCGACTCGCACCACCCCCCGCTTCACTCCACGCCCTCTTTCCCCGCCTCGCCGACCCATCCGGAGCGCACAAACCCACCATCCCCACCCCAGCCGCCATCCAGACCGAACTTCACTCACCCAAGCCACAGTCCGAAAACCACACCATCAAGGCGCACAAAAACACCCCGAAAGCCCCGATCCCCGGAAACCGGTAGGACAGACAGTGCGCCCAATACGAGCGTGGAGCGTTTCCGGGGGGCCTACAACATTGCTTGTAAGCAAGCCATGTCACACGAGTCGGCGCGAACCCGCCCGCTGCTTCCTCCACGCCTCCGGAAGCCGCTGGAACGCCCGAATCACCAGCCCATCAGTTCACACCAAGTCTGTCTGGCACGGGTTGCTTGCAACCCGTGTTCTCATCGTGCCATCAGTCCCACCCGCATCCGGGGGCCCGGTGGGACAGGCGTCTCGCCTGTCAATCATCAATTCAGCGATTGCCCACAATCAGCGGCACAAGCTCCTCATTCGGGAGATTCAGCGAGCCCATCAGCGCCGCCGCGGCCGTCGCCTCGGCACGCCCGCCCGTCATCGCGATCTCCTTGAGACGCTGAATCTGCCTCGGCTCGATCAGATTCCCGAACCGACGCGCCGACTCCGCCGTCGCATCAAACAGGGCGATCCGCTCGTCGCCGCTCGTTGCGAGCGCGGCATCCATCAGAGCCGACTGCGCCCGACGCGTCCCGATGAAGGACAGCACCTCCGCGACACGCATCCGCGTCTCGCCGCTCGTCTCCTGCAATGCCGCCACTAGCGGCACCGCCGCATCTTCCACACGCAGCACGCCTCGGCCGATCGCAATCGACCGCAGCGCACCGAGTGCCTGCTCCGCGTACAACCGTGCCTCCGCGTCGGTCATCGGAGTCCCGATCGCCCGCTCGAACAACTGTCGGGCCGATTCACGCACCTGCGCATCCGTCGCCCCCGAGCTGGTGATCCGCACAAGATGATCATCCGCGTACCGAGTCTGGGCCGCCGGCACCTCAGCGCCGGACAGAAGCGCGAGGATCGCGCTCGTCGCCAACCGGTTCGACCGTTGAATCTCTAGAATCGTCTGGTCCGTTTCGCTGCGACCGAGATCCAGCACGAACAGATCGATGCCAGGCACGGTCGAGATCGCATCGGCGGCGTCACTCAGCCGTGTCGCAGGAGCGAGCACGGTGTACCCATCCCGCTCCAACACCGAGCGCAGGAACTGCTGCCGCTCCGGAGATGTCGCGATCACAACCGCATAACGAACCCCTGCATCACGGATCAGCCCGGCAAGCACCGGCACCACCCGTTCCGCACCCGCAAACGGCTCGCGCGGCATCGCCTGCGCGATCGCCAGCGCCGCGTCGTACTGCACACGCCGATCGGCGTACGACAGCGCCCGTGCCAGCACGCCCTGATTCCTCTGGGCACCCTGCAACGCCTGTCCGCCCGCAGTCTGACGGATCGCATCGATGAACGCGCGGGCGATCGCCGTCTCACGCTCTCGCAATGCACGGGCCAGTCCACGCTGCACCGGATCGGAGCCGGAAGCCACCGCGTAGTACATCGCCTCCCGACGATCCGGCGGGTACGCCGGATTGTCATAGCCGGTCGGCTGGACCATCTCGCGTGAGAAGTTCGCGGTCAGCCACAGCGACAGCGCCTCGCGATCACCGCCGTCGAACCGCATCGCCCGCTCCGCCTGACGCATCGTCATCGCCTGGTGGTACAACTCCGTATAGATCGCCGTGGGCTCCAGACCAACGCCCGGGTAGTAGTTCCACAGCAACTGGTGCCGCTCCCCCGGGAACGAAACGATGCTCCTGGTATTCCGATCCGACCAGTACCGCTCCCCCAACTGGCGATAGAGCGCCCCAACCGGCAACGATGCATCGAAAGCGCCGTCGATCTGGGTGATCGCATCCCGCGCTGCACGACGGACCTGATCCGAATCCGTCGTCTGAGCCACCTGATACAGGTACGGGATCGACTCACGGTGCGGCAGCACACCGAGCACACGGATCACCTGCTCCTGCGAGGCCGGATCCAGCGCGAGCATCGCCTCGCTTAGAGGCACCACCGCCGCACGACCCATCTGCGCCAAGATCGGTGTCACCAGTCCGCGAAGCTCAGGACGCCTCGGCTGCAACAACGCGTCCAACAACTGCGGCACCGCGTACTCACCCGCCTCCAGCAACCGCGCTGTCGCGAGCGAACGGGCACGCAATCCATCGAGCAGCAACTCGATGTTCCGATCGATCTCCTGAAGACTCCGCGCCCGATCTCGCTTCCCCTGCTCGTACAGCGCCCACAACTCCGCGGCAACCGGCTCCAGCGTCGCCACACGCAGCGCCCGCCGATACGCCTCGTCGAACCGCTGCAACTGCCCCGAGTCCTCGACCAGACCCACAAACTCGACCGGCTCGAGATTCAGATCCAGCAACGCACGGGCATTCGCCTCCGCGAGCTGCGGCTGCATGATGAACACAAAGTGGTTGAAGTCCTGGAGCAGCTCGCGCGGGTCCGTCGTCCTGTCATCCGCCTGCGCGTTCGCAAGCGGCGACATCGCGAGCATCACACACAGAACCACACTCCATACGACCACCCCTCGAGCGGCGCGGCAAAGCGATCGGCAGGCAGTCGGCACGGTCGGCTCCTCATTCATTACGACGATTCTCTACGCGTCCGCGGACGCTTCCTGGCTCAACACAATATCCGCTCGCCACCCGGCCACGACTTCCGGACCGGCACCCCCTTCGAGGATCACCGAGCCCGATCGCCGCCACCGATTGCACACGCGGGACGCCCTTTCATCCGACGCCCGCCCGCGGAGAGTTCCGCAATCTACGGAACACTCTTCGGAGGTGTCAACGCCGACCCCGATTCCACACCCCCCGCCCCGCACCCCAACTCCGTCCAGAAACCACAATCTGTGCCGGATTTACCGCCCGAAACACTCCTGCGGTCAAGAAGCACCCAAATTCCTCCGATGCCTTTCCCGGCCACGGCCCGGTGCGGAGTCCGGACCCGGTGCCTTTCCTCCCTTGGGGTGCCCAATGTCCACCGAGAAGGATGTACTCACGACCGGCGAGGTTGCCAAGATCTGCAATGTCGCCCCCCGAACCGTCTCAAAGTGGTTCGATTCCGGCCAGCTCAAGGGATATCGCATCCCCGGCTCCAAGGACCGGCGGATACCACTGAACAACCTCCTCCAGTTCATGCGGGACCACAACATTCCCATGGACGGG
>ERZ869909.794-NODE-794-length-31418-cov-9.053700_pt1 | contig 31418 bp, 32 predicted proteins | sample MGYA00520892_ERZ869909 | MGnify/ENA primary metagenome ERZ869909 (study PRJEB32215, sample SAMEA104723947) | bioreactor metagenome | biome: bioreactor; feature: anaerobic bioreactor; material: water | place: China | collected 2015-03-12 ...
CCCCATGTGAGAGTAGGTCATCGTCAAGCACCTATACCGAAACCCCGATCTGGCAACAGATCGGGGTTTCTTCTTTGCGCTTCGGAAAACCTACACCCCCAACACTAAACCCTGAGTTGTCAAACGATAGTCAGTTGCATTTGTGTTGCGATAATAAATGTTATGACATAACATCCTTCCCTTTTCGGGGAGAGACGTCAGTGAGCAAAAGCCATAGCCGCAAGGCCTTACCCTACAGCCTGTGCTGGTTGAGCGTGGTGCTGGCAACGACGGCTTCGGCCTCACAGCTTGAGCTTGAAGCTGTTGAGGTGGTGGGAACCAATCAGAATGAGGGCTTGTACTCTGGGTACTCTGGTACAGCGCTAAAGTCTTCTACGCCAATCAGGGAGACCGCGCAGAACGTTCAGGTGGTCGGCCCGCAGATGCTGGAAGATATCTCGGCTATGCGGCTGGACGATACTCTGGACTATGTCAGCGGCCTGGCCCGGCAGAATGGGTTTGGGGGACTGTGGGACAACTTCTCGATTCGGGGTTTCAGCGGTGATGTCAACACCGGTCCGGAGTTTTTGCGCAACGGTTTTGCTGCCAACCGTGGCTTCAATGCCCGGCGTGACACCGCCAATGTTGAGCGCATTGAGTTTCTTAAAGGACCGGCCTCGGCGCTGTATGGGCGTGGTGATCCGGGCGGTACCCTGAACATCGTGACCAAGCGGCCGCAATGGAGCCAGGCCGGCAAGGCGCGCCTGTCTTACGGTAGTGATGACTTCAAGCGTGGTGAACTGGACCTGACAGGGCCGTTACACGAGGATCTGGCGTACCGGCTGAATCTGGCCTGGGAGGATGCGGACAGCTTTCGTGACAAGGTCGATAGCCGCCGAGAGTTCATTGCCCCGGCTTTGACCTGGCGTGCTAGCGAGCAGACGCTGTTCATGTATGACGGCGAGTACCTGCGCCACAGAACGCCAATGGATCGGGGGGTGGTCGCGGTCGACAACAAGCTTGGTGTGATCCCTGTGTCTCGGTTTCTGGGTGAGCCGAACGATGGCCCGGTAACGCTGCGCAACGCTACCCATCAGTTGCTGATGGAGCATCACTTCAATGCTGACTGGCAGGCCCGTCTGGGCGGCGGTTACAAGGAAGGTACGCTAAAGGGCTTTTCCACTGAGCCCAGTGCTCTGGTTGACGGTCAGACCCTGCGTCGCCAGCGGCGCTATCGTGACTACGAGTCCAGTGATTACTCGCTTCAGGCCGAACTGCTGGGTATCGTAGAAACCGGTGCAGTGGTGCATAACCTGCTGCTGGGTGCCGACAGTTATCGTTTTGAAATCGAGCAACTGATGCTGCGGGTCAATCCCACTGCAGACAACCCCTATGCCATCGATATCTTTGATCCGGTTTATGGGCAACCACAGCCAGATCCGCTCCCCAATACTCACAGTTTTGAGCGCCAGAAGGTGCATGCGTTCTACTTGCAGAATCAGATGGAGCTGGGCCAGCAGTGGCGTGTTCTGGCCGGCGCCAGGTTCGATAGCTATCGCCAGTCGATGCTCAACAAGCGTAACGGCCAGACCCGACAACAATCACACAGTGTCAGCAGCCCGCGCCTGGGGTTGGTCTATCTGGCCAATGACTGGCTGTCGCTATACACCAATGCCAGCCGTAGCTTCCGGCCAAACAGTGGCAGTGATGTCAATGGCGGTGCCTTTTCGCCGGAGCGTGGTCGTTCGTTCGATCTGGGGATGAAAATGGAGTCTGTCGATGGGCGTCTGGGCGGTTCGATGGCGCTGTTCCAGACCGACAAGGAAAATGTGGTGACCTCGGATCCGTCCAATCCAGGCTTCAGTATCGCCGCCGGTGAAGTGCGTAGTCGCGGGGTCGAACTGGACTTCAGCGGGCAGTTGACCCAGGGGCTGCGGCTCAGTGCCAGCTATGCCTATGTCGATGCTGAAGTGGTCAAGGACAACACCCTGCGCAAAGGGGCTCGACTGCTGAATGTACCCAAGCATGCGGCCAGTCTGTTGGTTGTGCAGGAGGTTGGCCGGGCTGGTATCGGCTTTGGTATCAACCACGTCGGGCGCCGCTCCGGGGATACCGAAGACAGCGGTTTTGAACTCCCGGCTTATACCTTGGGCAAGCTGATGGGCTACTACCAGCTCAGTCAGGATGTGCGTTTGAGTCTGGATATCAACAATCTGACCGACCGCGATCACTATGTCAGCTCCTACTTCGCCAATTGGGTTACGCCGGGCCCGCGGCGCAATGTGGTGGGCAGTGTTGAGTACCGGTTTTGACTGACATGAACCCGGAGCGTGGTTGATATGAGTGACCGAGTGGAAAGTGGGCCGGCATTGCAGGCCCAGGCGTTGTGCCAGCGCTTTGCCGGGCAGGCGATTCTCAATGGTTTGAGCTTTGAAGTAGAGCCGGGTGAGGCGCTGTGCCTGCTGGGGCATAACGGAGTGGGCAAGACCACAACGCTGAATCACTTTCTCGGCTTTCATCAGCCGTTGTCCGGTTTCGTCAGGGTTATGGGCTTGTGCCCACAGCAACAACCGCTGCAGGTGCGACGCCTGATTGGCTATGTGCCGGAAGATGCTGCGCTGTACGCTCACCTGAACGCGCTGGAAAATATCGACTATTTCCTTGCGGCCGGTGGGCAGCCGCGTCCGGCGCTGGAGCAGTTGCTGGTCTGGCTGGAGCAGGTTGGTTTTCCGCTGGAGGCGGCCCGCCGCCCGGCCGCAGGCTACTCCAAGGGTATGCGCCAGAAAGTAGTGCTGGCACTGGCGTTGGCCAAGCAGGCCAAGGTGCTGTTGCTGGATGAGCCAACCACCGGGCTCGATCCACGTTCAGCGGATGAGCTGGCCCAGCAGATTCTGGATCTGAAAAGCCAGGGCGTAGCGGTGTTGGCGGTGACACATGATCTGCTCTGGGCGCACCAGGTTGCCGACCATCTGGGCATCATGCAGGCCGGCCGTTTGCAGGATCTGATTGCGCGCGAGCACTTGCAGCCGCATGAGTTGGCTGACCGGCTGTTTCGCGCCTCCGGCCGTCTGGTGGTCGAGGAGCCGGCGATATGACGTTGCGCTCGCCAGTATTGCTGGTGGCACTGCAGGAGTGGCGTTATGTCTGTCGGCAGCGTCTGCTGCTCTGGCTGTTCGGATTGTTGCTGGTGACAGTTGCCATTGCGCTGTTGCAGAGCTGGCAGCAGGCGCGGCAGTTAAGTGAGCAGCAGCAAGCAATGCAGCAGATCGTCGATCAGCAATGGCAGCAGCAGCCCGATCGGCACCCGCACCGGGTTGCGCACTTTGGCACCTTTGCCTTTCGTCAGCCGTCGGCGCTGGGATTCTTTGATCCAGGGGTGGACCCGCAGGTGGGTAATAGTCTGTTCCTTGAAGCGCACCGGCAGAATCCGGCCAACTTCTCGGCGGCAGGTCAGGCGAGTAGTTTGAGCCGGCTTGGCCAGTTCAGTCCGGCTTTTGTCTTGCAGGTGGTGTTGCCGCTATTTCTGATGCTGCTGGCCGCAGCGGCAGTGCTGCGCGAGCGTGAACAACTGACCGGACGGTTGCTGTTGGCTCAGGGCTTGGCAGGCTGGCAACTGCGGCTGGGCAAGGTGCTGGCCTATGCCGGGCTGGCCTGCCTGATGGTTGCTCTGGTGCAGTTGCAGGTGCTGTTGGTACAGGTTGTAACCATTGGGGTATCGACTGAACTGCTGGTGAGCCTGTTTGGGCTGTGGCTGGGTTATTGCCTGGCGCTGCTGGCCTGTATAGCGCTCGCGGTGTGGTTGGCTGACGGTTGTCGTGATACCCGTCAGGCCTTGCTGTTATTGACTGCGTTGTGGTTGGCGCTGGTGGTGGTCATGCCGAGGGTCATGCCGTTCTGGCTACAGCCGGAGCGGCTTGATTCACGGGTGCTGTTCGATGCTGGGGTCAAGGCCGAACTGCGTGCCATGGGCGACAGTCACAATCCCGGTGATCCGGCATTTGGCCGGTTTCGCGAGCAGGTGCTGGAGCGCTACGGGGTGGCTCGTGTAGAGGACTTGCCGGTCAACTACGGCGGTTTGCTGATGCAGGAAGGCGAGCGTCTGAGCAGTGAGGTGTTCGAGCGCCACTACGCACGTTTGCAAGCCCAGCGTACGGCTCAGGAGCAGCGTTTGCACTGGACAGCATTGATCAACCCGTTGCTGGCCTTGCAGCAATTCTCGATGGCGCTCAGTGGAACCGACCCAGCGGCTTTTCGCGATTTCGAGCAGCAGGCCGAGGCCTACCGCTATGAGCTGATTCAGCAGCTCAATCACCTCCACACCCATCAGATCGCCTTTGAGAATGATCGTGGGCAGCGAGTGAGCCAGGCGCATTGGCAGGCCATGCCGATGTTTGTTCACCAGCCTGAACAGTTGGCGCAGCTCTGGATGCGAAGCGCGCTGCCTTTGGCTGTCTTGCTGCTGTGGTGCCTGCTGCTGGGCGTGTTGTGCTACCGAGGAGGGCGCCGATGAGCGGGGGATGGCGTTTGCTCGGGCATGAGGCCCGGGTGCTGCTGCGTAGTCGCAGCTTCTGGTTGGCCTGGGCGCTGCTGATTGCCTGTGGTTTTCTGGCGCTGCTGCAGGGGCGCGATCTGCTGCTCAGTCAGCAGGCGCTGATGGCACAACTACCTGAGCTGCAGCAGACTGAACAGGCGCTACTGGAGCAGCGCTACCAGAACGGTACGGATGCTGGCAACGTTGGCTATTATCTGTTTCTGCCAACCAGCCACCCGCCATCATCCTGGGCGGCATTGGCGGTCGGGCTGCGCGATAGTCTGCCAGTGACGATGAAGGTCCGGCTGTTGGGGCTGTATTCGCAGTTGTTCGATGCTGAGCTGGTTAATCCGTTGACCGCTGCGGCGGGCCCGTTTGATTTCGCCTTTTTTATCCTGTTCATTGTGCCTGTCTGGCTGATTGTTCTCTGTCACGGGTTGCTGGCTCGGGACCGGGAGGATGGCACTGCTGCATTACTGCAGGCTCAGGGCGGGCGGGTCTGGCAGCTATTATGGATCCGCCTTGGGTTGCGGGTTGGGTTGGCGTTGCTGGCGGTTTTGCTGTTATTGCTCGCGGGCCTTGTGTGGCTGCAACTGGCTGCCGATCAGCGACTGTTCTACTGGTTGGTGTTGACGCTGGGCTACATAGGTTTCTGGAGCGTGCTCTGTGCGCTGATTGTGGCGCTGCGGCGCAGCTCGGCCTGGAGTTTATTGATGCTGCTGGTGCTCTGGGCGTTGCTGACCCTGGTTGCGCCTGCGGCCGTCAGTGCCTGGGTCGATCAGCGTTACCCGGTGGCTGATGCGCCGGTATTGCAGCTCAAGCAGCGGGAGGTGGTGCATACCGGCTGGGATCTGCCCAAGGAGACTACTTTTGCCCGGTTTTTCCAGACTCACCCCGAATGGAGTGAGACGGCACCGGTCACCGAGCGCTTTCACTGGAAGTGGTACTACGCCATGCATCAGGTCGGTGATGACAGTATTGCTGCTGAACTGACTGACTATCGGGATCGACTTGAGGCGCGCGAGGCCTGGGTGCGTCGGTTGGGCTATGTAGTGCCGGTGGTTGGGATGCAGCGTGGTTTTGCCGGGGTGGCTCAGACCGATCTGGCCGATCACCTGCACTATCAGGACAGCATCAAGACATTCCATGACCAGCTCAGGGCGTTCTTCTATCCCTATCTGTTCAACGACAGACCCTTCGAATTGGCAGATTTTGCCCGGATTCCCTCGCATCAATGGCAACCGGCACCTTTGCGCAGCCCGTGGGGGAGCGCGTTGGGCATGTTGGCGTGGATCGCTCTGGGCCTCGTTGTCAGCCAACGGTTATTACGTCGCCAGTAACTCGCGTCCGGGCCGTTGACCCAGTCCGGACGCGATTTAGGTCAGGCCGGCTGAGTGGCTTTGGCCCACTCCTGTTCCTGTAGCTGACGCCACATGATCTTGCCGGTCGCCGAGCGCGGGATGCTGTCGACCAGTTCGACGACTTCCGGACACTTGTAGGCGGCCATGTGTTCATGGCACCAGGCGATGATGTCTTCGCCGCTGGGTTGCTGATCGGCGGTCGGGACCACAACTGCCTTGACCGTTTCACCCCGGCGCGGATGCGGCATGGATATGATGCAGACCTCGCGGATGGCTGGGTGGGCATACATCAGCGACTCGACTTCGGCGGGCCAGACCTTGTAGCCAGAGGCGTTGATCATGCGTTTGACTCGGTCGACCAGGAAAAAATAGCCCTGTTCGTCGTAATAGCCCAGATCGCCGGAGCGGAAGAAGCGCTTGCCATCCAGTTCGATGAAGGCTTCGGCGGTGGCTTCGGGTTTGTTCCAGTAGCCTTGGAAGATCTGCTCGCCGGCCATGACGATCTCGCCAGTTTCATGCGGGCCAAGCTGCTCCAGAGTGTCGACGTTGATTACTCGCGAATCCACTCCGATGGTCGGGATACCCAGGCATTGGGCCTTGCAGGCCTGGAACGGATTGGCGTGGGTGGCGGCCATGGTTTCCGACAGGCCATAACCCTCCATGTAAATCAGCCCGGTCTTGGCCTCTAGCTTATGTGCAACGGCGGCTGGCATGGCCGCGCCACCGCCACCGATGCCTCGCAGGCTGCTGATATCGTAGTTATCGATATCCGGGTCGCTTAGCATGTCGATTACCATGGTCGAGATGTTGCGCCAGGTGGTGACTTTGTAGCGTTGGATCAGTTCGGCGGCGACCTTGCGGTCCCAGCGAGTCATCACCACCAGCGTGCCGCCGACATACAGGGTGCTGTTCATGCACGACTGCATGCCAGTGACGTGAAACATCGGGACTGAGACCAGGTGTACCACGTCATGTTGGGCGTTGGTCCAGACCGCACCGTATACCGCTGAGGCCAGGACGCTGTGATGGGTGTGGGCGCAGCCCTTGGGATTGCCTGTGGTGCCGGAGCTGTAGGGGATTACCGCCAGATCATCGGGGCCGGCACTCAGAGGTGGTGGTGCACAGGCGGCTGCCAGGGCCTGTTGCCAGCGGGTCACTCCAGTTGAAATGCTAGCACTGGGCTTTAGCAGAACCGCTTCGGGCAGCGGCAGATCGGTCGGCTCGTTCAGGTATTCGCTATAGGCCGTGACCAGTACTTCACGCAGATGGCTGATGCCTACTTGCGGGGCGATGAACTCCAGCAGTTCTTCGGCGCAGAGTGCGATCTGGGCCTGGGTATCGTCGATCAGATAGGCCAGTTCGGCGCTGCGGTTCATCGGGTTGACCGGCACCACGACAGCATTGGCGCGCAGGATGGCGAAGAAGCCGATGATGTACTGCGGACTGTTCTGCATATACAGCAGGACACGGTCGCCAGCCTTGATGCCGGCCTGCTGCAGATAGCCAGCCAGTGCCTCAGCCTCGTTGAGCAGTTGGCGATAGCTGATTGCCGAGCCGTAGTACAGGATCGCCGGGTGCTCGGGGTAGCGCAGCGCCGATACCGTGATGTTGTGGAACAGATTGGTGCCGGGCAGTTCAAGCTGCCTGGGTACCTGATCCGGCCATACCTGATAGTGCCGATCGAACATGCCTTAGCCCCCTTGCCGTACTGGTTGTCGTTATCTGGATCAAGGTTGTATGGCCCTAGGTTAAACCCTGCTGCGTCACGCTGTGAACTGCCAGTCACACGGGTGTTGTCCGGTCATAACTGTAACGCAGGTAGTCCGGTTGCACGCCGGCTCAAAGCACCGTCTTCAGAGTGGATGAGTTATAGTATGGGGATGCAAAATCGAGGAGACAGACCGATGAGTCAGGACCGTGTGATCATATTCGACACCACTCTGCGCGATGGTGAACAGAGCCCCGGCGCGTCCATGACCAAGGAAGAGAAACTGCGTATTGCCAAGGCGTTGGAGAAGCTGCGGGTCGATGTGATCGAGGCCGGCTTCGCGATTGCCAGTCCCGGCGATTTCGAGGCAGTCAAGGCGATTGCCGATACCATCAAAGACAGCACCGTGTGCAGTCTGTCACGGGCGGTGGATGCCGATATCGACCGCGCCGCCGAGGCGCTGGCCGGGGCCAACAGCGGTCGCATTCATACCTTCATTGCTACCAGCCCGATCCATATGCAGTACAAGCTCAAGCTCGATCCTGATCAGGTTGTCGAGCAGGCGGTACGTGCGGTCAAGCGGGCACGCAACCTGTGCGCGGATGTGGAGTTCTCCTGCGAGGATGCCGGGCGTTCGGAAATCGACTTCCTGTGCCGGATCATCGAAGCTGCAATCGCTGCCGGCGCTCGCACAATCAACATTCCCGATACCGTTGGCTACGCCATTCCGCACCAGTTTGCCGAGACCATCCGGGCGATCATCGAGCGGGTGCCGAATGCCGACCAGGCGATCTTTTCGGTGCACTGTCATAATGACCTGGGGCTGGCGGTGGCCAACTCGCTGGCGGCAGTGACGGCTGGTGCGCGTCAGGTCGAATGCACCATCAATGGTCTGGGCGAGCGGGCCGGCAATGCCTCGCTGGAAGAGATTGTCATGGCGATTAAGACCCGCCATGACGTATTGGGTGTCAGCACCGGGATCGTCACCGAAAATATTCTCAGTACCTCGCGCCTGGTGTCGGGCATTACCGGTTTCCCGGTCCAGCCGAACAAGGCGATTGTCGGCGCCAACGCTTTTGCCCATGAGTCCGGGATTCATCAGGACGGGGTGCTCAAGCATCGCGAAACCTACGAAATCATGAGTGCCCAGTCGGTCGGCTGGCACACTAACAAGCTGTCGCTGGGCAAGCTGTCCGGGCGCAACGCCTTCCGCTCACGGCTGGAAGAGTTGGGTATTCAGCTCAGCGGTGAAGAGCTGAATGCAGCCTTTGCCCGGTTCAAGCAACTGGCTGACCGCAAGCACGAGATCTTCGACGAGGATCTGCAGGCGCTGGTCAGCGATACCTTGACCGAGGTGGTCGAACACACCCGGCTGGTGCATCTGGAAGTGGCCTCACGGATGGGCGAGGTGCCCGAGGCCTATGTCCAGATCAGTGTCGATGGCGAAGAGCGCGAGGCCAGGGCCCAGGGCTCCGGGCCGGTCGATGCCACGTTCAAGGCCATCGAGAAGATCATTGGTTCGCAGGCCACCCTGCAACTGTACTCGGTCAATGCGATTACCGAAGGCACCGACTCCCAGGGTGAAGTGACCGTGCGGCTGGAAAAGGCCGGGCGAATCGTCAATGGCAACGGGGCCGATACCGATATCGTCGTGGCATCGGCCAAGGCCTATATCAATGCGCTGAACCTGATGCAGGCTGGGGCTTACAAAGCTCATCCGCAGGCGGCTGACGTTTGATGCTGGAGCCTACCCGACTGGGATATCTGCAAGCCATGGGAGTCAGCTCCTGGCTGCCACGCGAGCCACTGACGCACGCGCCGCCACGCTTGCCGGCCGAGTGGCCGGTACTGGCGCAGCCGCCGCAGGAGCCCGAGATCGCGGCGCCGCCCGTCCGTGAAAACCTGTCGCCCGCTGAGACTCCAGTGGTCCGGCGCCGGCCTGAACTGGTTCGTCCGGGGCGGGCGGTCGAAGCACCAGTCCCCCCGGTAGTCGAACCGCCAATTGAACCCGAGGACGCTCGCAGCCAGGTTGCGCTGGAGCCGTTCTATCTGCAGCTATGGCTGGCCGGCCCCTGTGCCCTATTGCTGGAACTGCCGGAACCGGGCCTGGAAAGTGGCATGCCGGTGCGGCGCTTGCTGGACGATATTGTTCGGGCGGCAGGGTTGCCCGGTTTGCGTCTGCTGGCTGATTTCCGCTGGCCGCTAAACCGCAATCCGCAGTTTGATCGCAGCGCCCAGGCGGCGCATCTGGCCTTGCAGGCCTTCATGCAGGGACGCCTGGAAGAACAAGGGGTGGTGTCGATCGGCTGCTTCGGTCCGCGTGCGGCGCTGCTGGGCGAGCCGGTCCCTGAGCAGGCGTTTGAGCTGTTCCTGCGTGAACTGGCCCTGGATCAACTGGCTCCGGCCTGGTTCTGCCCGGAGCTGCAGAGCCTGATCAATGAACCAGCAGAAAAGGCCCGGCTATGGGCGTTGTTGCGCCGGGTCATGCGGCGCTGGCAGGAGCGTGAATGAGTGCAGTGCGTTTTCGGCCGATGACCGAGGCCGATATCGATGCGGTTCTGAAAGTCGAGTTTGCCGCCTTCAGCCATCCCTGGACCCGGGGAATTTTTCTCGATTGCCTGAAATCCGGTTACGAGTGCTGGCTGATGTTTGCCGGCGATCAGCAAGTCGGGCATGGTGTGCTGATGACGGCTGGCGATGAGTCTCATCTGCTCAATATCACTGTCAAGCCGGAGAATCAGGGTAATGGCCTGGGCTTGCAGTTGCTCGAGCATTTGATGCAGCAGGCCCGGGCACGCCAGGCCGAGGTGGCGTTTCTGGAAGTGCGTGAATCCAATCAGAGTGCTTTCCGTCTCTATGAGCGTTTTGGTTTTAACGAAATTGGTCGGCGCAAAGGCTATTACCCCGCAGTGGGTGGGCGTGAGGATGCCCTGGTTATGGCCTACTCGTTGCTTGATTAGGGAACCTCTGAAAAACTACCTGCGTTGGCAATACGGCGTTAAAAACAGCCTCCAAATGCTCATTTACAACGCGTAAACTGCGCTTTGTCGGCTGTTTTTGCCTTGTCTTGCCTGCCTCGCCTACGTTTTTCAGAGGTTCCTTAGGTGACGTGGCTGGAGCTGTCGGCGTCCGACACCGGTAACCAATTAAAAGGGAGCGGATGATGCCGGATCTGAAGCAGTTGTTCGTCAATAACCGGCAATGGGCCGAAGCGATCAAAGAAGAAGACCCCGAGTTTTTCAGCAAGCTGGCTGGCCAGCAGGCCCCCGAGTATCTGTGGATCGGCTGCGCTGACTCGCGGGTACCGGCCAATGAAATCGTTGGCTTGTTGCCGGGTGAGCTGTTCGTCCATCGCAATGTTGCCAACGTGGTGTTGCATACCGACCTTAATTGTCTGTCGGTCATGCAATACGCCGTCGATGTACTCAAGGTCAAGCACATCATTGTCACCGGCCATTATGGTTGTGGCGGCGTGCAGGCGGCGATGCGCAACCGCCAGTTAGGACTGATCGATGGCTGGCTGCGCTCGATTCGCGATCTGTACTACGAAAACTGGGATCGGCTTGAGAAACTGCCGGACGACGAAACCAAGCTTGATCGGATGTGCGAGTTGAATGTGATTCAGCAGGTCGCCAATGTCAGTCACAGCAGCATTGTCCAGAATGCCTGGCACCGCGATCAGGATCTGGCGGTGCATGGCTTTATTTATGGGATCAAGGACGGCCATCTGAAAAACCTCAATGTAACTGTCCGGGGGCTGGAGCAGATTCCCGAACAGTACCGGTTGAGCTTGCCTTGATGCTTTCTGCCCGGCACATGGCCATGGTAGGTCTGGTGGTCTGCGCTCTGGCCTGGGCCGGGAATGCCTTGCTGGCCCGGGCCACTGCCGGGCTGTTGCCACCGATCGGGCTGTCTTTCTGGCGCTGGACCACGGCGCTGCTGTTGCTGTTACCTTTTACTGCACAGGGGCTATGGCTGCACCGGCAAACGCTATGGCGTCAGCGCTGGCGGGTCGCCGTGCTGGCGGCGCTGAGTATCTCCTCCTACAACACGCTGTTGTATCTGGCGGCCCAGAGCACCACGGCGATCAACATCACCTTGGTCAACACCGGCCTGCCGGTGGCCGCCTTTATCTGGTCAGTGCTGTTGCTGCGCGAATGGCCCAGTCTGTTGACCCTGGCCGGCACGCTGTTGTCGTTCTGTGGCCTGCTGGTGATCCTGACTGCTGGTCAGCCAGCCAATCTGCTGGAACTGGCCTTCAACAATGGCGACCTGATCATGGTGCTGGCGGTCATGACTTGGGGGTTGTACTCGGTCTTGCTGCGGCGCTGGCCGGTGGCGGTGCCCGGGCTGACGCTGCTGGCGGCCATGTTGTTGTGCGGAGTGCCGTTGTTGCTGCCGTTCTACCTGTGGGAGTTGGCGCGGGTCGGCGGCATGCCCTTGAGTCTGCCTGCTCTGGGCGCGGTGGCATATACCGCGGTGTTCGCCTCGCTGCTGGCTTACTGGGCCTGGAACAATGGCGTCCGGGTCCTGGGTCCGGCAACCGCGTCGCTGTTCAGTTATCTGATGCCGGTCTTTGCTGCTCTGCTTGGGGTGCTGCTGCTGGGTGAGCAACTGCGCTGGTTCCATTTGCTGGGAGGTATTCTGACCTTCCTGGGCTTGCTGTTGGCGACCTGGTCAGGGCGCAGGAGTCATTGATGCGGCTGTGTGTAATCCCTGGTGATGGCATTGGCCGCGAAGTGGTTCCGGTCGCGGTCGGCGCTTTGCAGCGTTTGTTGCCCGAGCTGCAAGTTATCGAGACGCAGGCCGGTTGGGACTGCTTTCAGCGTAGCGGTGAGGTGGTTCCGGCAGCGACCCTGGCGGCGATGCGAGAGTGCGGGGCTGGCTTGTTTGGTGCAGTGTCCTCACCGACCCGGTCGGTGGAAGGCTATCGCAGCGCGATCCTGACCTTGCGTCAGCAGTTGGGGCTGGCCGTCAATCTTCGCCCGGTCAGAACTTGGCCGCTGGTATCACCCCGGGCGGGCATTGATATGCTGATCCTGCGGGAAAACAGTGAAGGTCTGTATGTCGGGCGCGAGTCCATGTTGGGGCCTGACAAGGCAGTAGCCGAGCGACACATCAGCCGCCAGGCCAGCGAACGGATCGCCGGTTTTGCCGCGCAGGTGGCTCGTCAGCGGGCGGCGCGGCGGATAACCCTGGTTCACAAGGCCAATGTGCTGCCGCTGACCTGCGGGCTATTCCGCGATAGTTGCCGGCAGATCCTGGCCGAGCAGGGGCTCGATCATCTGGTGGATGAGCGGCTGGTGGATGTGGCAGCGCTGCAGTTGGTAGAGCGTCCCGAGGCGTTCGATATTCTGCTGACCACCAACCTGTTTGGCGACATCCTCTCCGACCTGGCCTGCTACTGGTCCGGTGGCCTGGGCATGGCGCCGTCACTGAATCTGGGCGAGGGTATCGCCCTGGCCGAACCGGTGCATGGCAGTGCCCCGGATATTGCCGGTACCGGTCAGGCCAATCCGCTGGCGGCGCTGCTCAGTGCTGCCTTGCTGTTACGTCATCACTGGGCGTTGCCGGAGCTGGCTGAACGACTGGAGAGCGCCGTGGCCGCTACGCTGGAGAGCCTTGGTAGTCTTGAGCTTGGGCGGAGCACTACGTTGACCCTGGAGCGTGAGGTGTTGCGGCGGTTGTGAGTCGTTGATCTGCGGGTAGGGTCGTAGCATTGGGCTGGTTAGCGGGCAATAAAAAAGGGCCTAGCCGAAGCTAAGCCCTTGAAAAGGTTGGTGGCTACACCTGGACTTGAACCAGGGACCCCAGCATTATGAATGGAGTGATGGCCTCCACACTACCCCTGGAAGCGCCTTGTTCCTGGCTTTCTCTCTATTTTTACCCCTTGTTGAACCTTGCTTCATCACAAAAACGGCTTTATATCGTCTGCATGAAAGGCTATTATTGGAGTATTGTTAAAGGTGCTTTTAATCGCACCATTAGAGGTGTTTATTATGGCTTTCCAAATCCTTGCTGAAGTAGCCGCTTCCGTCACTGACCTGAAGCGTGATCCTATGGGTACATTGCGGGAAGGGCATGGCAAACCTGTTGTTATTCTGAACAGGAATGAGCCCGCTTTCTATGCTGTGCCTGCTGCGATGTACGAAGCTATGCTAGAACAACTGGATGACCTCAAGCTTGCCGAAGTGGTTCGCTCTCGACTGGATGAACCCACCGTTGCTGTTGATATCGATGACTTGATTGCAGACGCGGGCGGCGTGAGTGTCTGATTTCAGCCTTGAGTTCAACGGTAAAGCATTGAAGGAATGGAAAAAGTTAGATGATTCTATCCGGCTGCAGTTTGCCCGCAAGCTGAAAGAACGCATGCAGGCACCCCGTGTGGAAGCCGATAGGCTGCGAGGCTTGCCAGACTGCTACAAGCTCAAATTGCGATCAGCTGGGTACCGCTTGGTCTATCAGGTGATTGATCAGCGCTTGGTTATTACTGTGATCGCTGTTGGCAAGCGGGAACGCTCTGCTGTGTATGGGGCCGCTGAAAAGCGCTTACCCTAGATGCCTCCACCTCTCGCTTCGATGCAGGTTCGCCATTTTCTGCTGTGTGTGCTTTGCTCTTTACTCTGAAAAGCCCCCGCCGTAGTATCTAGGTACTCAGCCTGTCGCCAAAAGGATTTGTGATGCTCTTCTTGTCTTTAAAAACCTCATTTGAATATTCGATTATTTTGCCGTTGTCGTGATTTTTCTAATCCGCTACTTTATACATTGGTGATATATGGAAATTTTGACTGTTGAGAACTTCTTGACTATCCGCTATGCGAAGATGGAAGTCAGAAGGCTCAATGTTCTAATCGGTAAGCAGGCCCAAGGAAAGAGTGTAATAGCCAAGCTTCTTTATTTTTTTAAGAGTTCGTTTGGTGATCAGTTTTCCACCTCTCTACAGAATCTTGACAATAAGCGAGAGTTTGATGGTGCTTTGATTGGGCTTTTTGAGGATGTTTTCCCTCGCTACGCTTGGGAGGGTAGCGATTTTTCAATAACTTACCACTGGAAAGATTTCAGTATTTCTGTCACCTCATCTTCCGCTAAAGGATCCAAACTAAAAATATTGTATTGCGATAAGCTTGTGAACTTGTTCAAGAGGCTTAAAAGTTCATATAAGGCTGGTCTGGAACAGCTTGATATTGATATGGCTAAAAAGTCTGGCCTTCGTCGCAAGAAAGACAGGGATTCAGTTTTCTGGGATGCTGTTGGTGATAAATTATATTCCGGCGGCTATTTCCCTTATAATCGAACCGTCTTTGTGCCTGCTAGTAGGTCTTTTTTCGCGAATCTCCAAAAGAATGTTTTTTCTTTTTTGGCAAGCAATATTGATATTGATCCACTTATTAAGAGTTTTGGAGCGCAGTATGAGAGTTGCAAGCGTTTTTATGCTAATTCTTTTTGGCGTTCAGAGCAGGATGAGGAGTATCGTAAAAAGATAGATCAATTGGTTCGTGATGTTGCCGTTGGTGACTATGAATATAAGGATGAGAAGGACTGGATTAAGAATGGCTCCAAATCTGTGAATTTGGCTAATGCTTCTTCCGGTCAGCAGGAGTCAGTACCTATGCTGCTTATTTTGAGTATATGGCCTAGTATTTTTGGTCGTGCGCAGGGTACTTTCTTCATTGAGGAGCCAGAAGCCCATCTGTTCCCTATTGCTCAAAAAAATATTGTTAGCTTGATTGCTACTATCATGGGTACTTACGATCAGCAGTTCTTTATTACTACTCATAGCCCTTATGTTTTGACTGCTATTAATAATTTAATTCTTGCTAAAGATGCTTTTGATAATGTTTCTCCCGGTTCAGAAGAGGAGGCTCGTCTGAGCGAGTTTGTTGATAAGATTGAGGCGATTTCGTTTGATGATGTTTCCGCCTACACTATCAATGATGGTCTGCTAGTCAATATTGCTGATCCCGAAGTTCGTCTTTTGGGTGCTAGCGTTCTCGACGAAGTTTCGGATAGTTTCGAGTTTGTATTTGACGAGCTTTCTCAGTCTTTGTATCGGGAGTGATTTTATGTTTGGAGTTTGTGCTGAGACTGTTTCCCATCCGCTAGTTGTTGTCTCTGAAAATGGAAGAAAGTTTGTTATCTCAAATGCTCGGCGGTTAAATATATCTAAAGTCAAAATAGACGGCTGTGTTGTTTCTGATAATACTACTGCCCGTTGCGACTACCTCTTTGAGATTGGCGAGCCTTTTACTAGCTGTTTGTATGTTGAGCTTAAAGGCAAGGACGTTGCCCACGCTTTCGACCAGCTTTGCGAGACGATGACGCTGCTAAAGAATAGGCACAATGGTGTGGTTAAAGAATGTCATGTTGTGGCTTCTTCTATTCCTCGTATTAGGGGAGGTGTTCAGGGTTTGAAAATCAGGATGTTGAAGCGCCACAACGCTACTTTAAATTTCCATACTCAGCAGGGCAATTTGGTAGTTTAGATTTTCTTGCTTATTCCAGTGTTGTTTCTTTGGGTGCTCTTGACGGAGCTCGCTTAGAGTTTTTATAGTTTTTAATATATTAGAGACTATAAAAAAATAACACTATCTTGTCCTGTTAACACACGGTGCTCCGGCTTACCTCTTTTCTTCTTTTTTTTGCTCCTTGCATTGCCGCATATCTTGTGTCGTGGTGAATACTTGGTCCAGCCGTTCAGACAGTCCTTTATCGATTTCACCGCTTTCTCTGCCCACTAAACCCCGCCAGCACCAACGCCTGTGACTACTAGAAAGCTCATTATTATTACAGGTTCCGGTTGTTTGGTTCTGAAGCGAATTGGGACGTCCTCCCATTCTTCTCTCATTTCAACTTTTCCTTGTCGTTACGGGCAAACCAGCGCCTACCTACTTTTTCTGTGATCGCTATCCCGCGCTTTGATCGGTCAAGTTTCTGTTGGCTTCATCGTATTCTGGGCTTGTTTGTCCAGATTCGGGCGATATCGCCCCGCTCGCTAGCCACAGAGCATATTGCGGATAGATTGAGGCCAGAACCTCAACCTCCTTTGCGCCTATTCTGCTGCGCTTGTCATACCGGACGGTCCGCCACCTGGTACTTGTGATTTCTGTCAACTTAACCAGCTGATCTACTCCAGTCTTATCGACTAAAAGTCTAACCCGGTCTTCTATTGATTCCATAAAGGTCTAATAAGCCGCCGTTTGTAATGTACAAAAGCAGGAGTTTTATGTATATTACATCTGTAAGTTACAAAAATTCCTGTTCAATATCATTATACGGCGGAAATATGGAACAGTCAGGCGTATTGGGGTTTAACCTGGGGGGCGACGGATCGCTGGCGGTCATCCGTAACTCACCTTTCTGCACACATGAAGCCTTTGCCAACATGGTCGGCGTCTCCGAAGACACCGCTCGTGGCTGGGTAGAGATGGGAACAGTGCCCACACTCAAGATCGGCCGCCGCCGCGTTGTGAACCTGAACCGCATCCTTTCTGACCTTTCCCGTGGCAAAACCATCTTCTGCTCGGGGGATTACAACGATGACTGATCCTCGTTATCTATCCAAGCATGAAACCGGCTGCGAATGCGTCGTCTGCTGGACCCGTGCTTTTTGCAAAGAAATGCATGCACGTAACGATGCCCGGCAACAACGTGCACACGAGATTCTGAACAACCCGTTCGGCTCCCGCCGTCGCCCTAGCATCTGGACCCTGGAACGCCACGTCAAAGGTACTCCGTTCATTCCGATGTACGAATCCGATCAGGCGGAAGGCCAACAGCAATGAACAGCCCCCGTTCCGTACTCACAGACAGTTATGTCCTCTGCCAAGACTGTGGCCACGTCGAGGAATACACAACTGACCGTGCCGCGGGTCGGGAAAAGTGCGTTCGTTGTGGCGGTTCCTTCTGCGGCTGTGACTGCTGCAATCGTCTAGCCCGTGTGAACCTGGAACTCAGGATTCACGAACTCAACGACAGGGAGGCCTCCATGCACCCCAATGCAGCCGCCGAGACGGTGGAAACTAGCGAAGCGCAGCCGAGTCTGTTTTCACCGGCTCGGGGGCCAACAAGCCCATAGGGCGCGTTAGCCCACTCTCTGAGGTTTAACGCGGACGGCCTGCGTAATGGTCGGGAAGTAAACCCCAGCTAACCGAGAAAAACCCTCGGGCGAGGCTTGCAAATCGCCTGTACGGACTCGCTCGGCCTGCTGAAAGGCAAAACGCGCAATCAAGCGCATCACAAGTGAGGTAATACCAATGGCACGTTCAACAATGGAAGTCGCATTTCTCGGCACCCAGAAAACCGAAATGGAAGGGGCCAAGTACGTCAAGATTTTCTACGGTGACGAACCCGACGGCAAAACCGAACATGGCCTGTCCATCATCGGTATGGCTGTTGCCGAAGATGTAGCCGATGAAGTCTTCGCCGCCGGTTCTCAATTCTCCCCCCTGGAAACCGTCCGTATCAGCTTCGATGTAGCCCGTGGTGGCCAGAACAAAGGCAAGAACCTGGCCCTGCATATCGAAGCCGTAAAACCCCGCACCGACAAGGCCGCAGCCCCTGCCGCCTCGTCTACTGCAACCCCGTCCAAGCCGTAACAGGGGAGGGCCCAGACGATGGAAGCCTATCTGACACAGATCACCCTGGGTGACATCTGGGCCCTGCTGTTTATACAGAACTCCGTAATCATCATTTCACTTGGCTTGATCCATGGGCACCAAAGATGAAAGCAAAAGAACAGTACTTCCCTGGTATCGACAATGACCGGTTGGTGGCCGGTCTGGCCCTGACCCTGCTTGGCCTGCTGCTGCGCGTTGTTGTCGTGTTTGCGGTGCTGGTTGCGCTTGCCGACTACTTCCAGGGTCACCCCGGCTACTTCTTCTTGCTGGCCTGTTCCGTTTCGTTGCTGGTGTTCAGTTTATCCCTGATCAATCCACCCAGGTGGGGGCGCTTCTGATGGCCTTCTCCTGGACCGTTTACCTGTTCATTGCCGGTGCCTCCCTGGGCTGTCTCGGCATGGGCATCGGCTGGGGGCAGTTCCGCCTCGGCTGGAAGGAAATTATCGACGCCTCGGTGTAGGCGTCCGTTCTCTTGGTGCATGAGCACCAGAGCGCTTCGGGTTTCAGGTGCCGCCCGGGGTTGTCATTCAAGGCACTCTTTACTGGAGACACGATTATGCATCGTAAAACCCAACTGGCCGCGGCTACTCAGCCCGGCACCATCAATGGGCAGCAAGAGACCAGTGTCGGTAAAGCACTGGGCGCAAAAGGCGCATTGGTAACGGCTGTTGTAACTGCGGTGACCCTGGCTTCTGGCTTCGCCAATGCCATCACCGTTCCCCCTGAAATGTTGAGTGTGTTCGCCGATCTGGCCACCGCCTTTGGTGTCCTGATGGCTGCGGGTGCCGTGCTGTTCGGCGTGATCCGTGGTGGTGTGGCGCTGTTCAAGATCGCTGGCCGTATCTTCAGCGCTGCCGGCGCCTAACGGGCCGGGGAAGGGCCTTCGGGCCCTTTCTTTTAGGGCGGATTTGACTATGCGTTATTTCTTTGGCGGTTTTGTCTTTGTCGTTGCTGCTTTGACTTCTTTAGTCGCTAACGCTGCTGATTACAATTGGCGCGTTGTTATTTTTAATAATTATTCCCATCTGGTTTACTCTCATACTGGCCAGGTTTACGACTCAGCTTCATCTGCTTGTGATTTTGTGTTTTCCGTGATTAGACAGAATGATTCATCCGAGCCAGCGGGTCGCACTTTGCAGGGTGAGAATATAATTCTTCGCACTAATACCTCGTCAGTTCAGTTTAGTTGTCGTGGCAATCTTGTTCGCAATAATGATGGTCATGTATATCCAACTAACCAAATCTTCGGTGTGGTTGAACGGTACGGTGATTCTTGCCCTTCCGACACTGTATACAATCCCCAAACCGGCAATTGTGATCAGGATTGCAGCGCGCGTTCTGGTCAATCTTTTTCTTGGGGTACGTCTATCCCCGGATATGTTTCATCTGGTGGGTCCCATGGGCTCTTAGAGTATGGGTGTTTTAATTCTTGTCGTGTTGATCTTGGTTCATTCTCTTGTGAGTCTGCAAACGATGGCTCTGATGTTGGTTTTTGCCAAGGATTAGGGACTTATACAGGCTCTGCATGCTCTTCTGGTGATAGTTCTATTGGAAGTGGTGGCGGCAGCCCTGGTGATGGTGGTGATCCGGGCGATGGTGGTGACCCTGGTGATGGCGGTGATCCGGGTGATGGTGGTGACCCTGGTGATGGCGGTGATCCAGGTGACGGTGGTGATCCGGATGACGGTGGTGACCCTAGTGATGGTGACGGCGATAGTGACGGTGAGCTAGGTCCCAAGCTCGACCGCATTGGTGACGGTGTTGATACCTCCAATACCCTACTATCTCGCATCCGTGAAGGTATAGACGGCATCAGGGAAACCCTGGGCGATATCAAGGATGGCCTGTTTGGCGAGCCGGTTGAGGGTGATAATTCAGGCCCCGGCGAAGCTGATTCAGGCTCTCCCTACGGTCAGTTCGATGACAGTGACTCTCATAGCCTCGGTCAAGATGCCGGTGAATCCCTGAGCGGGGTTATTACTGATTCAGTTCAATCTGCATTGGATGAGGAAGCAGGCCGTCTACAGGAACTCCTTGACGGTATACCTGATGAAATTGCTGCCCTCTTTGAAGGCGATGATAACTTCACTGATGTCATGTGGTCCCTGGATACCTATCTGCCTCGTGCACAGGGCTGCGCTCTCTATCTGGTGTCAGTCAATCTTTCCCGCTACAGCTTCGTAATCAATATCGACTTCTGTGTGCTCTCCCGATTAAAACCGCTCCTTGAGTGGATTATCTGGGTCATCACCGCTGTGGGCGTCTGGAAAATCTTTTACTCAGGGCTGCGCTTTGAGGATGTTAAAGCAGCTAAAGGAGGCTTCTAATGTTCTTTCTTCTAAGGCTGGCCATCTCCTTTTTCCGCGCCATCTATAAGTGGCTTGTCGGATTTTTTCCTGCCTTCTTTGCTAGGCTGACTGCCTGGGTAACCGGCTTTCTCGGTGCTGTGCTGCCAGCTCTGGTACTGGCCATTACCAAGCTGTTTTCCGGTATCGCTCGTTACCTTTTGGCATTGGCCGCTGTGTTTACGGCTGTCGGCATCTTCATGTTGGTTATCAATCAGTTGTTGAAAGCTTTGCTTTTCATCGTTCCGGCTGACCTTGTGGAGGTTGGGGCGATGTTTCTGCCCTCCAACATTTCCGCTTGTATCACCATTCTGATCTTGGCCCGTATCAAGTCCCTGGTGTTCTTCTGGGTTGCTCGGACCGCTGAAGGGATGGCCAAAGCCTAATGGCCGTTTATATCGTTACCGGCAAGCTCGGGGCAGGTAAAACCCTACTCTGCATCATCAAGATTCTTGAATACTTGAAGCAAGGCCGCCGCGTGGCCGTCAATGTCGATGTGTTCATGAACAAGCTGTGCAAGCGCGGCAATAAACACTCCCGCGTTGTGCGCCTGCCCGATCTGCCGACCTCCGATGACCTGCTCGGCCTCGGCGTTGGCTATGAGACCTACAACGAAGAAATGTTCGGCGGGATCTTTCTTGATGAAGCGGGCGTCTGGCTCAACTCCCGCGACTGGAACCAGGGAGGCCGCACCGATCTACTTAAATTCTTCCTGTTCCTGCGTAAACGCCGTTGGGACCTTTGGCTGTGTGTCCAGAATGTCGGCGTGATTGACAAGCAGGTTCGGGAGTCCATCGCCGAGCATGTCGTCTATATCAACCGCTGGGACAAGCTCAAGGTGCCGTTTCCTTTTGGCCATCTTGGCCGGTTACTGTCATTTGGCTTCTGGAAAGGGCGGCTACCAAAAATGCATCAGGCCATCGTCAGATACGGGGCCAAGTACAACAGCCTCAAGGTCGATGACTGGTACTACCGGGGCGAAGAGTTCTATTCCTATTACGACACCACGCAGGAATACAACAAGGATTACGACAAAGGCTCCTACTCCATGTTGCCACCGGGCTACTGGTACCGGTCCCTGCCTAGTGCCTCGCGCAATCTGAGGTTCTACATGCGTACAACCAAAATATTCTTCCGCCGCTTCCGCATCATCAATGCTTTCTTCCTGGGGGGTGCCTGTGCTGCTGTTCTCTGTGTTCCTGTCTTCGCTGCTATCACTCTGGTTAATCAGCCGGTTGCAGCTAGCGCTGTTCCTGAGCCGGTATCCCAGGCTAGCGCTTCGGCCCTCGATGGTCTGGGCGCTCTGCGGATTGCTGGCTATATCCGTACTCCAGATGGGGTGTCTTACGTTTTTACAGATGCTGCTGGACGTCGAATCCGTGATGCAGATCTGGCTGGCCAGTCAATAGAAGTGGTCGACCAGGGGCCTAGACAGGCCTTGCTTACCTCCGGTTCCCATTCCCTTACCGTCTACCGCTGAGCATCCATCATGCTGACTGATAAACATATCCGCCTGCTGCTGCTATTTCGTTTGCTGTTTTCCCACGCAGCCTATATCACTGGTGCTCTGCTCGTTGTGTTCATTCTGTTATATCCGCGTTTTTCCTTAGCCGCACAACGTGTCGAGTTTTACGATTCGACCTTGCAAGACTTCGTTGATTTCGCCTCCGGCCAGCTCAACAAATCCATAGTGGTCGGTGCCGATATTGGCCAAACACCTATTTCAGTGTTCGCCATCTATGAGTCATCCCAGCAGTTGGAAAAGCTCCTGGCTGATTCGGTGATTTCCTCGGGTCTGTTCTTCTCGTCCTCTGGCACCACACTGCGCATCAGCGCCGCGCCCATACCTGAGTCGCCCGAACTCACGACACGGGTGTTTCAGTTGCAGCACCTGCAATCGGACTTTGCCTTTCAGGCCGTGCGTGATGTGTTGTCTTCCAGGGGCGACAGTCCTAACGCTGCTAACCACTCTACCGTCACCCCGTCGCCAACCTCCAACGCGGTGATCGTCTCCGGCACCGCCTCGCAACTGGATATAGTCGCGGCTGTCCTGGAAGAGATAGACCGTCCTCGTCGTCAGGTTCTGATTACCGCCGTTGTCGCTGAGTTGGCTGATGATGACTTTGAAGCGCTGGGCCTCAATGTGGGCCTTGATAGTAACCGCCTCTCCGCTGCCGGTACCTCGGTTAGATCCTCGGACCGCTCCGACCTCGGCTTTAGTGTGACCTTCTCCGGTCCTACGCTCTCGGCCTTCCTGCAGGCGGTCAAGTCCACCGGGCGCAATCGGATCTTGTCTACTCCCCAGCTGCTTACCCTCAACCGGGAACAGGCCTCTATCGTCGTCGGCCAGAACGTGCCTTTCGTTACAGGGCAAACCACCAGCGGCTCCACACCGGCCAGTGATCCCTTTCAGACCATCGTGCGACAGGATGTTGGCGTCACCCTGGAAGTAACACCCTTTATCACCCCTGCGGATGCTATAGAGCTGCAGGTGATGCAATCCGCCTCTACCGTCGCTGACGACACTACCGCGGCGGACATCATCACCAACACCCGTAAGGTCATGACCAAAGTCCAGCTACAGAACGGCGATGGCGTGCTCCTGGGCGGCCTACGGTCCCAGCAGAGTGACAAGTCCGTCTCCCGCGTCCCGATCCTGTCCGATGTGCCTGGAATCGGTGGGCTTTTCCGCCGCACCTCTGAGCGCACCCGGAACACTAACCTCGTTGTGCTGATCAGTGCCCGCATCCATACCGGCACCGATCACAACGCTACTGAGCTGATGAAGCAATACGATCTTTCCGCGCCTAGCGCCGCTGGCGGGGGTTTCGGCGCAGCCGGTGCGCTCGCCAGCGGCGCGCAGCGCTGACGTCCCTGTAACACGTCAGATAAACAGTTGTTAAAAACCTCGATAAACCAGAGTGAGACATAGATGGCTAAGGCAAAGGACTTCTACCGTATCAATGCGGACACCGCAGAGTTAGATGGGGCTAGCAGGTTGTTCGTTGATCCTGAGCAAATGGGTTTTGTTGACCTGTCAGGCGTTCGCCTCCTTCGCTGCGGTGTTGATACCGTCCGCCAGCTTTATCGTGGCCTGATTCGCCCTGAAGTTTTGGGCTTGTTCGAGAAGCCCGGCACCATTGTCGAGTTTGCCGGTCAGCGCTGGCACTCTGGTCGTGTTGGCCGTGACTCCGGCTATCAGTTCAAGCTGCAGAATGCCGACCTTGGCTTTATCCTTCTGATCAAGAACTTCAATGCCAAGGTGGATACCATCGGGCCACACCTGAAAATTGAAGTTTCACCTCATGCTATCGACAACCTCTCGCCCGAACGGCTACAGGAACGCATGGACTACTATGCCTCCCACGTTCTGAGCCATGTTGAAGTCAATCAGTGTGCCGTCCACCTCGCTCTGGATCTTCAAGGCTGGCAACCCCCTGCCGATCTGGTGGCCCGCATGCATTGCCGTGCCCGCACTCACCGGGATATCTCCGGCATCAACAGCCTGGACTGGGCGACCAAATCCAGCGTCTACGGACGCGGTGAAACTTCCATGTTTGGCTCGGCCAATGGCATTCAGCTATGTATCTACAATAAAACCGAACAGGCCAGAGCGACCGACAAGCTGGACTACTGGCAAGGCGTCTGGCGTCGTTCTGATGATCCTTTTGACCCTGACAACCTGGGCAACTATGACCCTGAACAGGACGTCTGGCGTATCGAACTACGCTTTCACCATTCGGTGATCGAACAGTTCGCGGCTGGCTCCGTGGATCTGCGTACTGGCCAAGCTATCGACACCCACACCTTTGAAGGTTTCTCCGCTCACCTGGACGGCCTTTGGCGTTACGGCCTCGGCCAATTTAAGTTGCTGGCTCGTCCCGGCTACTTCGAGCCGATCTGGACGCTGATCCGCTCTGATGTGCATGTGGATCTGCCTGTGGATTCCCTGGTTGATGACACCGAATACAAGCGGTACTACAAAACCGCAAAGGGCTTTTCCGGTAAGAACGTCGAGCTGTTCCTGGGAAACTTCATCAGCCTGCTGGCACGGGAGCGAGTGGGCGCCAAAAGGGCCTTTGAATGCTTGACGGAATGGGACTGCTGGCCGGTTATCCGCGATCACTATGCAGCCAAGGAAATGACTGAACGGGATCTGTACCGCCATATTCGAGATCTACTTGAAGAGCGGCATATACGGTGGGGCAGGGCGGTATGACGGCTAGGAAGCACTCTGATGGCTGGATGGCCGACTTTTACTATGCCCGCCAGCGTATCCGTAAATACGGCTTTGCCACTAAGTCCGCAGCACTGCGTTATCAGCGGGATTATCTTGCTCAGCGATCGACAACGGGTAGGCCTTTGGATGATCGACTATCTGACCTTGTCCGCCTTTGGCATCAGTTGCACGGCTGCATGCTCAAGGATCAGAAAACCCGCCTTTCACGTACTCTAGCCGTGGTGGACCGTTTAGGTGATCCCTTCGCTACTGACTTCAATGCCTTGGCCTGGTCCCACTATCGCAGCACTCGATTGGAGAAAGTCTCTCCCCATACCGTCAACCATGAGCAACGCTACCTCTCTGCGGTTTTCTCCGAACTCATACGCCTGGGTGCTTGGTCTGGCTCTAATCCTTTGGCATCTGTCAGGCAGATCCGCACCGACCAGGTCGAGCTAACTTTTCTGTCATTGTCGGATCTTCAGCGCCTTTTGGAAGAGTGTAAAACCAGCCTCAACAATCACTGTTACCCGGTGGCGGTGATCTGTGCATCCACCGGTTGCCGTTGGAATGAGGCCGAGTCTTTAACCCGTTCCTGTGTGTATGCGGGGAAAGTCCATTTTCATAAAACCAAGAACAGCCGTAGTCGATCAGTGCCTATATCCGCTGATGTAGAGAAGTTGATTCTTGAACGTGCAATCCCTGGGAATGGACGGTTGTTTGTGTCCTGCAGGGCAGCTTTTCGAGGGGCTTATGAGCGTTGCGGATTCGATACGCCGGGTCAGTTAACCCATATCCTGCGGCATACCTTCGCGAGTCATTTTATGATGGCTGGCGGTGACATTTTGACCTTGCAACGGATTTTGGGCCACAGTGATATCAAGATGACCATGCGTTACTCACACCTGTCTCCTGAGCACCTTGCAAGCGCACTCAGCCTCTCGCCTTTGGCACAGTTAAATTATGCTTAGGCTAGCTTTGGGCTATTTTTGGGCTACTGCGGAAATAAAAAAAGGGCTAGCCGAAGCTAACCCTTTGAAATTGTTGGTGGCTACACCTGGACTTGAACCAGGGACCCCAGCATTATGAATGCTGTGCTCTAACCAGCTGAGCTATGTAGCCATCCGAGGCGCGCATTATTCAGTTGCCAGCGCCTAAAGTCAAGTCTTTGTCCGCATTTTTTTGTCTGCCATTTCAAGTGCTTAACCCGGTGCCGAGGCTAGCGGCTGTCCAGATGCAAGAGGCTGGCGATGCTACCGTCCGTGGCAGGGGTGGCGCTGCTGACATCGACCATATAGATACGTTCGGCGTCCAGCCCGGCCCGGTCTACCAGGTAATCCTTGATGCTGTTGGCGCGTAGTTGGGCCAGGCGGCGTAGCAGTTGTGAGCTGTGGCCCCAATAGGTCAGCAGTGCTTCGCGTAGCTGGTTGCTGCGCTCTTCCCGGTTCAGCTCCTGCCATTCTTCCGGGGGTTGCTGTCCAAGCTCTGAGCGGTAGATGGCTTCCAGCAGCACCGGCTTCTGTTTGTCATCGACCTGCAGGTCGGCGGCTGTGGCGGGTACGGCCTGACCGCTGCTTTGCAGGGTTTGATACCAAAGTTCCTGGTAGGCACGTTCCAATCGTCGCTCGGCAATGTACTGGCCATCGCTGTCCTGAGCGCTGGTTCCCTCAACCTCAAGTGCCAGATTGGGTCGCTCGTTCAAAGCGTTGGCCAGGGTGTCGAGGGCCTGTAGTGCATTGGTGTCGAGTTCGACACTGCCCGGTGCGAAGCTGATCTGGCTGAGGTCGGCGTCACTGGCGCCAACCAGCCCGGCGATGAATTTGAACGGCGCCTGGGTTGCCCGCAGTATCAGGTTGCGCAGGGTTTGCCAGACAATCGGCATAACGCTGAATTCTGGGTTGTTCAGGTCGCCGCTGATTGGTAGTTCGATATCGATATTGCCACGGGTGTCCTTGAGCAGGGCTACAGCCAGGCGAATCGGCAGGTTCACGGCATCCGAGCTGTCGACCCGTTCGCCCAGTTGCAAGTCTTCGAGCAACAGCTTGTTGTCGGCATTCAGCTGGCCTTGCTGGATACGGTAATGCAGATCCAGATTGAGCCGGCCCTTGCGGATTCGGTAGCCGGCGAACTTGCCGGAGTAGGGCGTAAGGGTGGTCAGTTCCAGATTGCGCCAGGTCGTGGCGATGTCGAGACTGTTGAGTGGATCGAAGGGGGTCAGTTCGCCCTTGATTTCGACCGGTGCGTAGCGGTCGACCTTGCCGGAGATGTTGACACTGGCTGCCAGATTACGCTGGTTGTCGAGCGTACCTATGCGGCCGTTGAGCTGTTCCAGGGCGGTGGCGAAATTCGGCCGGAGACTGAAATCGGCGAAGTTGGCTGAACCGTCTTCGATGACGATGCCGGCAATCTGGATGGCCAGGGGCTGACCGGGGTCGTTTACGCTGCTGGTGGACTCGGGCTGTGGAACCAGCAACTCGCTGAAGTTGGTGCTCAGGTCGTCATTGATGATCAGGCGGGCATAGGGCTGGTGGATACGAATCAGGCCGGTCTTGAGTCGGTCTGAGCGGTAGTCGATGGCCTCCACGCTGAGCTGCTGCCATTTGAGCAGGTCGCGCTCGCGTGCCGAATCGCGTACATGGAGTTGGCGTACACGAGCATCGCCGCTGACATTCAGGTTCAGTGGTTCCAGCGCGTTCAGTGCGACCTGCAACTGGCTGTCGAGCAGGCCGCTACGCAGGTCGATATTGATGAAGGGAGCGATATAGGACTGGCTCAGGCGCAGGTCTATGTCGCTGAGTACGGTTTGAAGGTTGGCGCTGATTGGGTTGAGGCCAGCCTGTCCTTGCAGCTTAAGCTGGCCCTGGGGCCCCAGGCCGGTGTCCAGAACCAGGTTGAATGGGCTTTCGCTCAGGCTGTCGAAGTCGCTCAGCGTCAGGTTCAGCGGCCCGACCTCCAGGGCTACCGGTTGCTCGGGCTGGCGGTCCTGCAGATGCAGGTGGTAATTGCTCAATTGCGCCTGTTCGACGATGAGTTGCCAGGGCCGGGCGGCGGTGCTGTCTTCGCTGCTTTCGTGGTCTTGCCCGGCGGGCGGCTGCGTGCTGTTGTCATTGGGTAGGAGTTTTAGCCAGTCCAGTTCGCCATCGGCCTCGCGGGCGGCCCAGGCTTCAAGATCCTGGCTGGTCAGGCGGCTGATCAGCACCTGCTGAGCGGTCAGGTCGGCCTGGCTGATATCGATTTCCAGATTACCCAGGCGCAGCAGGGGCTGTGCGCCGGCGCTGTCGAGCGCCAGGTTGGTCACCTGTAGTTGGGCGTTTTCCAGGCGTAGTTCGGTGCCTTGGGCCAGATCAAGCTGGTAGTGGCTGCTGAATTCACCCTGGCCATCCTTGAGGTGGAGCGGGATGGTTTCCAGGACATAGGGCCAGAACGGCGCAAACTGAATGTCGCGGAGCTGCAACTGACCGCTGGATCCGAGTGGACTCAGGCTGACCTGGCCTTGCCATTGCAGTTGTGCACCATAGGGGCCTTCGGCCAGCAGGCGCATGTCGGCGCGATCTTCAGGCAGGGTACTGAGGTTATAAAGGGTCAGGTCCAGGGCGTCATAGCCGAATTCAACCGGCTCCTGCGGGCGCAGATCCTGAAAGTGCAGGCTGTTGCTGATCAGGCTTAGGCGGTCGATGCGCAGGGGGAAGATGCCGTCTTGTTCTGGCTTATCGCTCTCGGGTTCGCCGGCTGGCAGCTCGAATAGCTGGGTCAGATTGAGGGTCCCCTGAGTGTCGAACAATACTTCGGTGTGGGCACGTTCCAGTTCGACATCGGCCAGATGCAGGGCACCGCTCCACAGGCTCTTGAGTTGCAGGTTGGCGTGCAGGCGGCGGAAAGCCAGTTGCGGGCTGTCCGGTTCGCCCAGGTGGAAATGCCAGAGGGTCAGCTCCAGGGTAAACGGATTGAATTCCACCTGCCTGACCTTGGCCGGGACCAGCGCCAGTTTGCTGAGCTGATGGTTGAGGGTATGCAGGATGATGCCGGGGACCAGCAGAAAACCCAGCAGGCAATACAGGAACAGGGCAATCAGCAGTTTGGTGGCGATGGATTTGGCGCGCTCTTCCATGGACAGACTTCTCCATAAACCGGTCCGTCAGAGTATGGCACGTTTGGCGTCAGGCGGGGCTGCAACAGGGCCGGACAAAAACAGAAAAGCCGCTTGAGCAAGCGGCTTTCCAGGATGGCTGCTGATCAGACGTTAGTCTGGAAGTAGGTGCATTTGGGGTAGTGTGCTTGGGAAATCATTTGATTTTCACAAATTTTGTACCCGGTTTCGTACCCGGTTCTATGATTCAGTCCTTGGTTGACCTATCTGAAAAGGGCGTAGGTTCAAGCCTCATCGAATTCGCTGCGCTGCCTAGCCAACTCTTGCAGCCTCTCGAACATCTCTTGGGGTACTACATAGGTTTTCTTGCGGCGTATGACTAGTCGGGTTGTCAGCGTTGACTCTGCTTTGTTGGTGATCGACGGCTCCTCCTGACATGTTGAAGGAGCGTTTGGTTCTGAGATCGGTAACTGAGCAGTGTCAGTCTCGAGTCGTGATTGTTCCGCGGAAGCTGGCTCTTCAGAAGCTGGCGGTGTACGAGCCTGGCTTTCGTACTTGCTGGTGGGCTGGATCATGGTCTTGACGCCAAGCTGTTCGGCAGTCTTTTGCATATCACCACGCTCCCCTGCTAGCGGTCTTGATCCGCGGTTGGTCAAAAGCTTCGCGTAGGGCTTTTTCATCAACTTTTGCAAATACTGGTCTTCACCGACATCCGCCGATGTTGCAAGCGCAGCCAGCATCTCTGAGGTCTCTGGGGTAAGTTCAATTGAGCGAAACCCCGAGGCCTTCTTGGAGTCCCTGCGGCTTTGGGCGGACCAGGCTTTCTTCATGTTCGCCAAAAGCTTTCCGCGCTTTGTTTCAAACTCTGCGTCTTGACCGAAGTCTGCCTCAATAGCTTCACCGATGCTCAGCAGTTCATCGAACTCGTAGTCCCGGCCTCTCCGTGTCTGAAAATAGCTCTTGGCGTTGCGGATGCGCTTCCGCAGGTAGCTGACGGCCCATTGGTGTTGCTCTCGGTCTTCCGGGTCTAGCCAGGACAACACCGTATCGCCATTAATATTTTTGCGTCTCATTCTTACCCTCGATCTTTCTCGCCACAGTTCCCTGTTCCTGCATTTTCGCCACAGTGGTGTTACTGTGGCAAGAGTAATAGTTTTCCAAATTGACCCCTATTATGGGGCCGGGGGGAGGGGTGCTGTGGTTTGCCTAGAGCGTTTCCTGCAGTCAGTTGCTCCACAGCTGGGCGTTAACGAGCGTTTCCTGCTTGCAGCCTTTATGTTCGTGTTTGAGGGGCGTTGGAGAGGATTCGTCGTCGGGGACGTAGCAGATCGTCTGGGGGTGTCGGCGAAAATGGTGCGCGCCGGTTTTGGGCTCCTTTCCGACGCAGATTACCTCGTTGTTGACGACAGAGTGACGACGTCACGTGGCCGCCCGAAACTTAGTTTTAGCTTGTCTGACGATCTTAAGCAAGCTCGGATGGAGCTCAGCAGAGCAGAGGTATGGGGTAAGCAGCGGCAGGCTATTCGCGAGTGTCTTTGTGGTTCTGCCTTTAGCTCTGGTGCTAAAGGCGGCCCGGATCTGGGGGCTAAAGCCGGGTATTGCAATCCGCCAACTCGTACCCGATCACCCAAGCTTCCAGTGCCTGCTCGACTCATAGCCAGCCTCTTGATAGCCAAGTCTGACGAGTTGGGCTGTGTTCAGGATCTTAGCAAAGCGCATCTGAGAGAGTTGACGGGGCTATCAGATTCCGGTGTGCGTAAGCACGTCAGGGAGCTTTACCAGCGAGGCGCCATTCTCGGAGCTGTACCCGGAGTTTCTAGCCGGTTGCTTGCAGAGCACAAGGTGACCTCTGCCTACCTACTCAACTTGCCCGACTGGCCATGTCTTGCCGGGCGATTCGCTGGGGGCTGTGTTTTCTTGGATTCAGAGCAGGTGGACTTCCACGCCGAGCTTTTGGACAAGCTGTCCTTCTTGTCACAGGTTCTGCGAAAGCAGGTGATGCACGTAGAGCTTGGGACATTGCTATTCAAGCTGCTTCAAATAGCCGCTGAGTTGATCATTTCGTGCCCGAAGAGGCTGAGCTCGGCTCAGAAGTTTTATGATCGCTACGCTAGCTCGTCGGGACTTAATGGACGAGTAGCTGCCATCTTGCAGCCCCAGTTGGCCATTTTTCAGGCGGTCTACGGCCCCAACATTCCACTGAACATAGTAACGCTACTGTGTGAAAATCTAGTCTGGTTTTGCATTGAGACGGCGATCAGTGTTCGTCGTATTCTCATCGACTGCGGCACTGTAGTGGACAGCCTCGTTGCGCTCCAGATCTGGCCGCAGCTGAAGGGGAGCAGGGAGAGTGTTTGCCGATTGTTGTTCATTTCTACGAGTGGAAGTGGAGCTGTCTTTCGGTACGCTCCCTCCGGAGATGTATGACAGTTTGTGCCTGTCGCAGTAGGGCGTGGCTTGGTCCAGCCTTTCCGTAAGGTCTTTTTTTACAGCCTCGCCACATCCTCTGAGCCAACAGAGGAGACTGCTCATGAGGATCATTCGACTGCGTGACGTGATGAGCGCAACGGGC
>ERZ869909.795-NODE-795-length-31398-cov-4.370167_pt1 | contig 31398 bp, 32 predicted proteins | sample MGYA00520892_ERZ869909 | MGnify/ENA primary metagenome ERZ869909 (study PRJEB32215, sample SAMEA104723947) | bioreactor metagenome | biome: bioreactor; feature: anaerobic bioreactor; material: water | place: China | collected 2015-03-12 ...
TCCGCAAGCCGCCAACAGCACCAGCGACAGCGGTTGGCAGAACGCGAAAGGGAGCTGAGCGAACTAAAGGAGGGCCTGGGGGAGCATTTTACCCAGGTCGGCATGATGGTCGCCAATATACAGCGCGAGATCCGCACTCTCGAGCACCGCGTGACCGAAGACGCCAGCACCTTGAACTGCGAGACACCTGCCACCCGACGTCTGGATGTCGCCAAGCAGAAGACACTCGCCCCGCAGGCCGACGAGATTCCCACACCCCGCGACTATGCCGACGGCACCGGCGGCACCCTGTCGGAGGATTTCGGCCTCAAGTCCGACACCGAGACCGGCGACGCCCCACAGCCGCCACGCTACTGACAGGGCATGGCAGAACGGCTGGGCCCTGCGTCACGCCGGGTTGTCGATGTCGACGAAGCGGTGCTCGATGCCGAACTCCCGGCCCAGCCACTCGCCCAGCGCCTGGACACCGTAGCGTTCAGTGGCGTGATGCCCCGCGGCCAGATAGTGAATACCGAGCTCTCTCGCCAAGTGAGTGGTTCGCTCGGAGATCTCACCCGAGATGAAGGCCTCGGCGCCGGCCTCCCAGGCCTGGGTAATCATGTCCTGCGCCCCGCCCGTGCACCAGGCCACACGCCTCACCGCCCCCACACCAGGCGCCTCGATCAGCAGCGGCTCTCGGCCCAGGCAACCGGCCACGTGACTCGCCAACTCGGCTGCTCCGCGGGCTTCCGGCAGGCGGCCCATCCATATCAGCCCTTCTCCGATTTCACCGTCGGCACAACCCTCCACCAGGAAGCCGAGCCGGCGCGCCAGCTCGGCGTTATTGCCCAGCTCGGCATGGGCGTCAAGGGGCAGATGATAGGCGAGCAGATTGATGTCGTTGAGCAGCAGGGTCCGCAGGCGACGCTGTTTCATGCCGGTGATGGGGACCGGCTCGTTCTTCCAGAAATAGCCATGATGCACCAGCACCAGGTCGGCCCCCCAGGCCACTGCTTCGTCAAGCAGCGCCTGACAGGCGGTAACGCCGGTCATAACCCGAGCGATGCGAGCACGCCCTGCCACCTGCAGCCCATTGACCGTGTAATCCTTGAAGCGAGGCGCATCGAGCAGCGCGTCGCAGCTCCTTACCAGGTCGTCGCGGGAAATCATTCAGCCTCCGGACAGCGGTTCGCTTGGAATGTTAGAATAACGACATTGTAACGACTGCGCGGGGCGGCATCGACTGCGCCTCGCCAATCAGGAAAGCAACGCATGCGTCGTCCGCTCTTAGCCTATGCCCTGCCCGTCCTCATTGGCGTGCTGCTGGCCATCGTGCTGCTCAACACCTTCCCGCAGCTGTTGGGGCCCTCCTCACCTGAGCCCCCCGTCTCCGCGCCCGCTCCCGCGGTGGGCACGCCCATCGAGCTGCAGCAGCCGGCGTCGCGCACCACGCCCGAGGTGCGTCAGGCCGACCCCCTGAGCCGCAGGCAGGGGCCGGTCAGCTATTCGGAAGCGGTGGAGAAGGCGGCCCCGGCAGTGGTCAATATCTACTCGTCCCGGGTCGTCGCTCTCGAAGAGCATCCGATGATGTCAGACCCCTTCTTCCGTCAATTCTTCGGTGAAGACCTGCCCAGTCAACAGCGGTTTCTCTCCAGCCTGGGCTCGGGCGTCATCGTCAGCGAAGATGGCTATGTGCTGACCAACCATCACGTCATCGAAGGTGCTGACGAAATCCAGGTAGCGCTGCGTGACGGTCGCGAAACCTTGGCGCAGGTCATCGGCACGGATCCGGAAAGCGATCTGGCCGTTCTGCGCATCGATCTGGAAGATCTCCCGGTGATCACCCTCTACGACACCGAGGACGTGGCGGTAGGCGATATCGCCATGGCCATCGGCAACCCCTTCGGCGTGGGCCAGACCGTTACGATGGGCATTATCAGCGCTACGGGGCGCACCCACCTCGGCCTGAGTGCCTATGAGGACTTCATTCAGACCGATGCCGCCATCAACCCCGGTAACTCGGGTGGCGCCCTGATCAATGCCGAAGGTGCCCTGGTGGGTATCAATACCGCTATTTTCTCGCGCTCCGGTGGCTCCCAGGGCGTGGGATTCGCCATTCCCACCCGCCTGGCCCACAGCATCCTCGATGATCTGGTAACCCAGGGGCGCGTGATTCGCGGCTGGCTGGGCATCGAGGCGCAGGAGATCACTCCGGAGCTGGCCGCCTCCTTCGGCCTGCAGGCCCCTCGCGGCGTGGTGATCTCCGGCGTGGTACCGGAGGGCCCCGCCGCCCGGGCAGGCCTGCGACCGGGCGACGTACTGCTGGAAGTCGATGGCCGCCCGATCCTCGATGCACGAGTGGCAATGAGTGACATTGCCGCCATCCAACCCGGCGCCACGCTGCCGCTGACGGTCGTGCGTAGCGGCGAAAAACTGGGCATTGAACTGGAAGTCGGTGAGCGCCCCCCTCCTCAGCTGAGACAGCCGGAACGCTAGGCGCCATTCAGAAACTGGCTGCCGACGAGGAAGCCGTTTCCTGGATTAAAACCTCACGCAATAGGCCCTGCGCAAAAAAAGACCCTCTCCAATCGCTGGACAGGGTCTTTCCCATGACGCACCGGCTCAGGACCGGTAAGCGCTACTGCTGAATCCGGTACTCGGCTGAACGGGCATGGGCGGTCAACGACTCGCCACGGGCAAGGATCGATGCCACCCGCCCCAGCTCCGACGCCCCCTCCCGGGAACAATTGATGATCGAGGAGCGCTTCTGGAAATCGTAGACGCCCAGCGGTGACGAGAAGCGTGCCGTTCCCGATGTCGGCAGCACATGGTTGGGGCCGGCACAGTAGTCGCCCAGCGCCTCGGCGGTGTAGCGCCCCATGAAGATCGCACCCGCATGGCGCACCTCCGGCAGCAGCGCCTCCGGGTCGGCCATGGAGAGCTCCAGGTGTTCCGGTGCGATCCGATTGATCAAGCGGATCGCCTCCTCCCTGTTACGACAGTGAATCAGGGCGCCGCGGCGCGACAGGGATTGCCGCACGATCTCCTCTCGTTCCAGGGTCGGCAGCAGTCGTTCGATGGCTGCCTCCACGGCATCCAGGTGATTGGCATCCCAGCTGACCAGCAGAGCCTGAGCGTCCTCATCATGTTCCGCCTGGGAGAAGAGGTCCATGGCCAGCCAGTCGGGGTCGGTTCCCCCATCAGAGACCACCAGGATCTCGGAGGGCCCGGCTATCATGTCGATCCCCACCTGACCGAATACCGCCCGCTTGGCCGTGGCGACGTAGATGTTGCCGGGGCCCACGATCTTGTCGACCCGGGGCACCGTCTCGGTGCCATAGGCCAGTGCCGCCACGGCCTGGGCGCCGCCAATGGTGAAGACATGATCCACCCCGGCCAGGTGCGCCGCCGCCAGTACCAGTTCATTGAGCACGCCATCCGGTGTAGGCACGACCATGACAATCTCACGCACCCCGGCCACATGGGCGGGTATCGCGTTCATCAGCACCGAGGATGGGTAGGACGCCTTTCCCCCGGGGACGTAGATACCGGCACGATCCAGTGCCGTGACCTGCTGCCCCAACACAGTGCCGTCGGCCTCGGTGAAAGCCCAGGATTCCGGCTTCTGGCGCTCGTGGTAGGCACGGATGCGTGCTGCCGCTTTCGACAACGCGGCGCGCTGCTCTTCGGGAAGATCGACGAAGGCCTGCTCGAGCCGGTCCGCCTTGAGGGTCAGCTCTGCCATGCTGGACACGGCAAGCCGGTCGAATCGATTGGAGTACTCGATCAGTGCCGCATCACCACGCGACCTGACACCGGCCAGGATGTCATCGACACGACGCTGTATCTCGGCATCGGATACGCCCTCCCAGGCGAGCAGCGCGTCGAGACGCGTCTCGAAATCGCCGTCGGCGGTCGAGAGCCGCGCGATCTCGACGGTATCGACAAGAGTTTCGCTCATGATGAAGTTCGCCTCTACATGGATGAAAGCAATGGTAGCGCGCTCAATCGACTTCCGCCCACAGCGCTCAGGGAGAGATGACGCCTTCGTTAGCTCGCCGTTTCGCCACGGCGTCGGTCAGACGCATAATCAAAGGCTTGAGTTGAGCGTGCTTCATGGTCATGGCCGCCTTGTTGACCACCAGACGAGTGCTGATCGGTGCAATCAGTTCCCGCGGTGACATGCCGTTGGCACGTAGCGTATTCCCGGTATCGACGATATCGACGATTTCATCGGCCAGGTTCATCAATGGCGCCAGCTCCATGGCACCATAGAGCTTGATCACCTCGGCCTGGATGCCCTGCTCCGCGTAATAGCGTCGCGCCACGTTGACGAACTTGGTAGCCACTCGGCGGCGGGCACGGGCCGGCTCGGCCCCATCGAGACCCGCGGTCATCAGCTTGCACCTGGCGATCTCGAGGTCCAGCGGCTCGTAAAGGCCCTCGGCGCCGTGCTCGAGCAGCACATCCTTGCCGGCAACTCCCAGGTCGGCGGCCCCCAGCTGAACATAGGTCGGCACGTCGGTGGCGCGGATGATCACTAGCTTGACGTCCGCCAGATTGGTATCGAAGAGCAGCTTGCGGCTCTTGCCCAGGTCCTCTGCCGGAGTGATGCCGGCATCGGCCAGCAGTGGCAGCGTTTCGTCGAGAATACGGCCCTTGGAGAGGGCCAGAATCAGTTGCTTGCTCATGATCTCGCCTGTGGTCGGGAAAAGCGCATATCGAAGAAGCCGCTCAGCCGGGAATCCGGCGGATCCGCGCGCCCAGGAGCTGCAGCTTCTCCTCAATGCACTCATAGCCACGATCGATGTGGTAGATGCGATCCACCAGTGTCTCGCCTTCGGCCATCATGGCCACGATCACCAGCGAGGCCGAGGCACGCAGATCGGTGGCCATGACCGGCGCACCCGAGAGCCGTTCGACGCCGGTAATCAGCGCGGTGTTGCCCTCGAGCACGATCTTCGCGCCCATGCGATTCAGTTCCTGCACGTGCATGAAGCGGTTCTCGAAGATGGTCTCGACCACCCGCGAGTTGCCGTCCGCCACTGCATTGAGGGCCACGAACTGGGCCTGCATGTCGGTGGGAAAGGCGGGGTAAGGAGCCGTGCGGATATTTACCGGCCGCGGTCGACGCCCTTCCATGTCGAGTTCAATCCATCCGTCACCCAGCGTAATCTTCGCGCCGGCCTCCTCCAGCTTGGCCAGTACGGCCTCCAGGATGTCGGCACGGGTATTGCGCACGCGCACTCGGCCGCGGCTGAGGGCGGCAGCCACCAGGAAGGTGCCGGTCTCGATACGATCCGGCATCACGTCGTGGTAGGCACCGTGAAGTCGCTCAACACCCTCGATCACGATGGTATCCGTGCCATGGCCACGAATCCTCGCCCCCATCTTGATCAGGCAATCGGCCAGGTCGACCACCTCGGGCTCGCGGGCCGCGTTCTCCAGTATCGTGGTGCCGTCCGCCAGGGTCGCCGCCATCAGAAGGTTCTCGGTGCCGGTGACGGTGACGGTGTCGAAGAAGATCGTGGCGCCCTTGAGACGACCATCGACCCGGGCACGAATATAGCCACCCTCGACACGGATCTCCGCGCCCATGGCTTCCAGCCCCCGGATATGAAGATCTACGGGGCGCGAACCGATGGCACAGCCCCCGGGTAGCGACACGTCCGCATGGCCGAAGTGTGCCAGCAGGGGCCCGAGCACGAGGATGGAAGCGCGCATCTTCTTGACCAGCTCGTAGGGCGCATGACAATCCTTCACCTGGGAACCATCGAGCTGGATGGTCATCTTCTCGCCCATCACTGGCTCAACGCCCATGCGGCCAAGCAGCTCCAGCGTCGTCGTGATGTCCTGCAGATGCGGCAGATTGCCGATGGTGACGGGCTCGTCGCCGAGCAGTGTGGCACATAGAATGGGCAGGGCAGCATTCTTCGCGCCGCTGGCCCAGACCTCGCCGCTGACGGGGCCACTACCGGTAATAATCAACTTGTCCATGGAGGTTCGACCGTCAGGCACCCTGATTTTGTGAAGCCGCATTCTCCGGCGCGCAAACCCACTGCGCCGGGGTATAGGTCTTGATGCTGACAGCGTGAACGACACCGGAGGCGATCTCTTCCGTCAAGGCACCATAGATCAACTGCTGGCGCTTGACCGGTGACAGGCCGTCGAACACATCGCCCACGGCGATGACCTGGAAGTTGCAGCCTTCACCCTGAATATGAAAATCGCAGCCTTCGATACGGGCCTCTAGCAGCGCCTTGACGTCACTGGGTTGCATGGAAACCGGAACTCCTGTGATCGATACGGGGGGCACACGACCCCAGGGGGGCCGGTGCCAGAGTCAGATAATGGTGACATGGTAATGAAAAGCGCCCCGCTTGGCGATGCCGAGGCAGGAGAGAACTCAAGAGGAAGTTGTTTGGGCAACCGGCAGCAGGGCATCAAGGCCGGCGACTCTTGTCAACCCGAGCAGGGGCACGGAGAGGCGTACCGAGTCAATCTGGATGCCGGCTCCGCGAGCGCACCGGGTCCACTCCAGCAATACGCTTAGCGCCGCACTGCTGACCTGCTCGACACCCTGCAGGTCCAGCTCCATCCGCGAGCCGGCCAACTGCTCTGCCAGCCATCCACTACCGGCTTCGGCAAGCTGTGCCGCCATGTCGAAATCCACATCACCAGTCACGGCCAGCCTGCCGGGGCTGGCCTCAAGACAGACACCGCCATGGTCGAGCAGCAGGCTCACTCACTCCCGCCTTCTTCAAGTTCTTCGGCAGCCAGCTCCGGCGACCAGTTAGCGATCACGGCATCGTAATCACGACTGTGGTCGCGCATGGCCTGATCAAACTGGTTGCGGAATGTCAGCCCCAGATTGATGCCATTCACAATGACATTGACCACCTTCCACTGTCCGTCCGTAAGACGCAGGCTATAGCTGACGGGGTAGACCGTGCCATCGACGGCAACTACTTCCATGGCCACGCTCGCCTGGTCTTCGTGACGCGGAGGCCGCTGACTGTCCAGCACCCGAAGTTCGCGATAGTCGAAGGTCACCAGGCCCTTCGTATAGGTGTCAATCAGCGTCTGGCGGAAGGTATTGACGAAACGGGAGCGCTGCTGTGGCGTGGCGTTCTGGAAGTAACGCCCCATCACGCTGGCCCCGATGTAGCGAAAGTCCGCAATGTCATCCAGGCTCTCATCGACCAACGCCTTGAGTTCATGGACATTGGCCGCAAAGTAATCCTCTCGTCCCTCTATCTGCCCCATCATGTCGTTGATGCTGTCGCGGATCACCTGCTCAGGGCTGCGCCCAGGCTCGGCCTGGGCCGGAAGGGCAAACAGTGCCAGGCACAACCCGACCACCAGCAGACGAAGAAAAGTGCGAGAAGTAGACATCGGTGTCATGGGTTGACCTCGAACGAAACGGTGATTGAGTGACGCAAGGCAGAGCCTCTAGTCGCTGACCATATTTGACACGAATTGCTGAATGAGTTCTTCCAGCACCATGGCGGACTGTGTATCGCGGATGGTATCACCCTCGACAAGGGTTTCAGGGTCCCCTCCTACCGTGAGCCCGATGTATTGCTCACCAAGCAGGCCGGCAGTAAGAATCGCAGCGGTAGTGTCCCGGGAAAGCTGGCCCTCGAGATCACCATTGAGCTCCAGCACCACGCGGGCATCGTACCAGTCGGTGTCGAGCTCGATGGCGGTGACCCGCCCCACTGTCACGCCCGCCATGGTGACCCGGGCGCGTGGCTTGAGGCTGCCGATATTGGCAAAATTGGCCTCGAGCCGGAAGGTATCGCCCGGCGTGGTAAAGGCCATGCCGCTGACCCGCATCCCCAGGAACAAGAGCCCGAGAATACCCGCCAGCATGAACAGGCCAACACCCAGCTCCATTGTCTTGCTGCGCTTCATTCCGTCTCTCCGAGCGTCAAAAAAAGCCTTCGCGTCATCAGGAAAATCCTCCAAACATCAGCGCGGTGAGCACAAAATCCAGGCCGAGCACCGCCAGCGAGGAGTAGACCACCGTGCGTGTGGTAGCCCGTGAGATGCCTTCCGAAGTGGGCACCAGATCATAGCCCTGAAATACCGCGATCCAAGTGACTACCAGGGCGAAGACAACACTCTTGAGCATGCCGTTGCCAACGTCGCCGATGAAGTCGACGCTGGCCTGCATATTGCTCCAGTAGGAGCCTTCGAAGACTCCGAGCCACTCGACACCCACCAGATAGCCGCCATAGATGCCGACCACGCTGAAACCGACGGTCAACAGCGGCAACGCCACGAAACCGGCCCACAGCCTGGGGGCCACTACCCGCCGAAGCGGATCGACACCAATCATTTCCATGCTGGTGAGCTGCTCTGTGGCCTTCATCAGGCCGATCTCGGCGGTCAAAGCCGAGCCGGCCCGGCCGGCAAACAGCAGCGCAGCAACCACCGGAGAGAGTTCACGCAGCAGCGACAGCGCCACCATCTGCCCCAGCGCCTGTTCGGCGCCAAAATCGACCAGGAGAGTGTAGCCCTGCAGCGCCAGCACCATGCCGATGAAGAGGCCCGAGACCAGCACGATAGCCAGTGACAGTACTCCGACGAAGTGCATCTGCCGCAGCCACAGGTACCAGCCCTCCCGAGATGGCACCCCGACAGACGACTGAGCCAGGAATTGCCCCGCCCGGCCCAGGGCTTCGAGCACTTCGCAGCCACGACGTCCCAGGCTCACGATTCGCCCGATCATGGACGCCCCTCCATGTTGAGGATGTCGCTGAAGAAATCCGTCGCCGGATAGTGAAAGGGAACCGGGCCGTCGGGCTCGCCATGGATGAACTGGCTGACCCGCGGGTCCTTATTCACATCCAGTGAGTCCGGCGTGCCTTGGGCCATGACCCGGCCCTCGGAGATCACGTAGACATAGTCGGCTATGGACAGTGTTTCCTGGATATCGTGCGACACCACGATAGCCGTCAGGCCCAGCGCGTCGTTGAGTCGCTTGATCAACTGAACCAGCACACCTTTGGAAATCGGATCCTGACCCACGAAGGGCTCGTCATAGAGAATCAGCTCGGGGTCCAGGGCAATGGCTCGGGCCAGGGCAACCCGGCGGGCCATGCCCCCGGAGAGCTCGGATGGCATGAGGTCACGCGCCCCGCGCAGACCAACTGCCTGCAACTTCATCAGTGCCACGTCACGAATCATCGCCTCTGGCAGGTCGGTATGCACCCGCAGGGGAAAGGCGACGTTTTCGAACACGCTGAGGTCGGAGAATAGAGCACCGCTCTGGAACAGCATGCCCATTCGGCGGCGCAGCCGGAACAGCGCCTTCCGCGACAGGGCGTGCACATCCTCACCGTCGATCCTGACTCGGCCCTCATCGGGAGCAAGCTGCCCGCCGATCAACTTCAGCAGGGTCGTCTTGCCCGTGCCACTGGGGCCCAGGATGGCAGTGATCTTGCCCCGCGGGATCTCCAGCTCAACGCCAAGGAAGATGTCCTTCTCCCCCCGGGCGAAATGCAAACCCTCCACCATTACGAAAGGGGAATCGGTCATTGCGCGACGTCCATCGGAAAATTATCGAACATCGTATCCTAACCGGGTCGCAAGGCGCCAGCCCAACCCCGGCGGCACTTGCACACTTGCCCGCCAGCACGTCTAATATGCGCCTCCTGAAAGCTTCGGCGCCTCCCTCTTGATTGATGCTGATACCCCTGCTCCTGGTCATCACTGGTCTCATCGACCTGATCTGGAGTGCGCATCAAACGGCTGCCTGCCGGCTTGCTGCTGGCAGCCTACGCCGCCTATCTCGGCTGGCCGGCGCTTGTCGGCAACGTCGGTCCTTGAGTGAAGCGCCACAACGGGCAACAATTATCGCCATGACCATCGACGCTTCTTCTCCCCAGCCTACCGATCCAGCCAATGGCGCATCGCCATTGCGGGACAGCGCACGCCGCACCCTGGAGGTTGAACAACAGGCCATCGGCGCGCTTGCCGACCGTCTGGACAGCCAGTTTGATCGTGCCTGCGAATTGATGCTCGCCTGCCAGGGACGGGTAGTCGTCACCGGCATGGGCAAGTCCGGACATATTGCCGGTAAGATTGCGGCGACCCTGGCCAGCACCGGCACGCCCGCTTTCTTCGTCCACCCTGGCGAGGCGAGCCATGGGGATCTCGGCATGATCACCCCGGGTGACGTGGTTCTTGCCCTCTCCAACTCCGGCGAAACCGGTGAGGTCACCGCGATTCTTCCCCTGCTGAAGCGCCTGGGCACGCCTCTGATCAGCATGACGGGGCGCCCTGATTCGACGCTGGCGCGCCATGCCGACGCCCACCTTGATGCCGGCGTCGCTCGGGAGGCCTGCCCCCTGGATCTGGCCCCAACCGCATCGACCACTGCGGCACTCGCCCTGGGAGATGCCCTGGCCGTCGCTCTGCTGGAAGCACGTGGCTTCACCGCCGAAGACTTCGCCCGCTCCCATCCGGGCGGCAGCCTGGGCAAGCGACTCCTGCTGCGGGTCGCCGATCTCATGCACGAAGGGTCGCGGCTGCCGAGCGTGCCGCTGGGAAGCCCACTGCGGGACGCCTTGCTGGAGATATCGCGACAGGGACTCGGTTTTACCTGCGTGGTCGATGAGCAGAATCACCTCATCGGTGTCTATACCGACGGTGACCTGCGGCGCACCCTGGACCAGCACAACGATCTCAGCCGACTAAAAGTCGATGACGTGATGACCCGCCCCGGCAAACGCATTGCGCCCGACCTGCTGGCCGCCGAGGCAGTACGCGTCATGGAGGACAACCTGATCACGGCCTTGGCCGTAGTCGACGACAAGGGGCACCCGGTCGGTGCCCTGCACATGCACGACCTGCTGCGAAGCGGCGTGATCTGACGACCCTTTGAACCAAGGAGAGCCCATGGCTCTGGCAACCCCGATCAACGACCCCCGCCTCCTCGACCGCCTGCGCCAGATCCGGCTGCTGGCACTCGACGTCGATGGCGTACTGACCGACGGTCGCCTCTACTTCCAGGCCGATGGCGTGGAAATCAAGGCATTTCACACCCAGGACGGACTGGGCATCAAGCTGCTGCGCCGCGCCGGCATCCAGGTAGCCCTGTTGACGGGCCGTGAATCTCCCATGGTAAGCCATCGCGCCGCGGCGCTGGGCATCGACCATGTATTCCAGAGCTGTGGGGACAAGCTGGCCACCCTGCGCGACCTCTGTCGGCGCAAGGACCTCTCCCTGGAGCAGGTTGCCTACTGCGGCGACGATCTGCCCGACCTGGCTGCCATCCAGCGCGCCGGCATCGGCATCACCGTACCCGGAGCCCCCCCCTATATCCACGCCCTTGCCGACTGGATCACCGAGCGCCGCGGAGGCCACGGGGCGGTTCGCGAGATTTGCGATACCCTGCTCGAAGCCCAGGGTCACCGGGACGCACTGGTCGACACTTATCTTCACGTCCAGCACTGACCGCATGTTGCCCAAGCGCTTGCCCCGCCCCTCGTTTCGACTATGGCTTCTGCTGATACTGCTTGGCTTGGGAGCACTATTGTCGTGGCTGGCACCCTGGCAGACCCCCATTCCCGGACCAGTGCCCACCGACGAAGCCGGTGAACCGGACTACTACCTCGAGGAAGCAAGATTGACGCGGTTCGACGCCCAGGGGCGTGCCCACCAGCGCCTGGACAGCCCGCGCCTGGTGCATACCCCCCACGACGATGTCACACGGGCGGTGACCCCGGTCGCCCATTTGATCGACAGAGAGGGGCGACGCTGGATCGCCAACGGCGACGAAGGACGGCTCGGCCCGGGCGGGAATCCACTCACGCTGACCGGGAATGCGCGCCTGTTCGCCCCTGAAGAGCGCTGGCAGCTCGATACCGAAATCCTGCACTTCGACAGCAACGTCGGCCATGCCTGGAGCGACACCCCGGCACTGCTTCAGCAGCCTCCCCAACACATGCGCGGCGACCGCTTCGATGCCTGGATCCATGACAACCGCGCGCGATTGACCGACAATGTTCGCGGCCACCACCCCCCGGAAGGCGCCCAGCAGGGCCAAGCCGATGCCGTCAACCCAGAGGATTTCACGCCATGAAGCGATGCAAGTGCCCTCCCGCCCGAATGCTGCTCACCCTGGCGCTGATTGGCATCGTGTGGGGAAGCGCCCCGGCCATGGCCCAGCAACGTGACGCCGACCAGCCCATTGAAGTCGAGGCCGACCAACTCGACCTCGATGACGCTGCCGGCACTGCCGTTTATACCGGCGACGTGGATATTCGCCAGGGCACCATGCAACTGACCGGCGACCGGGTGGAAATCCGCCGCAACCAGGCTGGCGAACTGACTCGCGCCACCGCCACCGGCGAGCGCGCCTATATCGAGCAGCAGCCCGATCCGAACGAACCCGTGATGCGTGGATGGGGACGCACGATCATCTATCATGTCGCCGAGCGCCGCGTCGAGCTGATCGATCGGGCCGAGCTGCATCAGCGGGGCGACACCTTCGATGGCGGTTATCTCGAGTATTTCCTCGATCGCCGCGTCGTTCAGGCGCGTGCGGAGAGCGAAGGCGTCGAGGGTCGTCAACGAATTCGCATGACTCTGCAACCGGAGCGCTGACGTGCCAATGAAGACCCTGCGAGCCACTCACCTGGCCAAGAGTTACAAGCGTCGCCGCGTTGTACACGACATCAGCCTCTCCATCGAGCAGGGCAGTATTGTCGGCCTGCTCGGCCCCAACGGCGCCGGCAAGACCACCTCGTTCTACATGATCGTCGGCCTGGTCCGCGCCGACGCCGGCCAAGTACACATTGACGATCTGGACCTTAGCGGGTCGGCCATGCATGAACGTGCACGCGCCGGCATCGGCTACCTCCCTCAGGAAGCGTCGATCTTCCGCAAGCTCTCGGTTGCGGACAACATCATGGCAATTCTCGAGACGCGCAAGGACCTGGATCGTCGCGGCCGCCAGGGTCGTCTCGAGGAACTGCTGGAAGATTTCCACGTCACCCATATCCGCGACAACCTCGGCATGAGCCTATCGGGTGGGGAGCGGCGCCGGGTCGAGATCGCCAGGGCGCTGGCCACTGAACCCGCCTTCATCCTCCTCGATGAACCTTTTGCTGGCGTCGATCCCATTTCGGTCGGTGAAATCAAGGGCATCATCCGCCAGCTCAAAGCCCGCGATATCGGCGTCCTTATTACCGATCACAACGTGCGCGAGACCCTGGACATCTGCAATACCGCCTATATCGTCGGAGACGGGCAGATCATCGCCGAGGGCGACTCCGATGCCATACTAGCCAACCGCAGGGTACGTGAAGTCTATCTGGGCGAGGATTTTCGTCTCTAAGGGCTTCCCGACACCGCACAACTGCCTGCTGTCAATAGCCATATGCCAAACCGGCACAAAAATTGCCGATGGCATGCTTATTGCACACAAATCGCTTGCAAGTCGTACCTTCCAGGGATAGGGTGGGATTTTTCGGCAAATGAGCCCCCTATTCTCATGGCCATGAAAGCATCCTTGCAACTCCGTGTCGGCACCCAGCTGACCATGACCCCCCAGCTGCAGCAGGCAATTGCGCTCCTGCAGCTTTCAACGCTCGATCTGCGTCAGGAAATCCAGCAGGCTCTGGAAGCCAATCCTATGCTGGAGCTCGACGACGGCTTCGGCGAACAGACCGCCGAAGAGGCGCCCGAGGACGACTGGGCCAGCGAAATCCCCTCCGAACTCTCCACCGACAGCGACTGGTCGGACACCTATCCCGACCATGGCGCCAGCTCCGGCGGCGGCGAAGGGCCAGATTTCGAACGCCAGGCAGCTGGCCAAAGCCTGGCCAGCCACCTGACATGGCAATTGGCGATGACTGACCTCAGCGAGCGCCAGCGCCAGATCGCCGAGAGTCTTATCGATGCCGTGAACAGCACCGGCTACCTGGCGCAGCCGCTGGAAGAGATTCGCGACGGGCTGCGCCAGCAGGGTCTGGAAGGCCTGCCGACCCGGGAAGTCGAGCAGGTACTGCTGCGTCTGCAGCAGTTCGAGCCCACCGGCGTCTTCGCCCGGGACCTGCGCGAATGCTTGATGCTACAGCTCGCGGCACTACCCGACGACACGCCGCTGCTACCCCAGGCCAGGCGCCTCGTTCGCCAGTTCCTCGAAGCCCTGGCCAGCGATGATCGCCGACTGCTCAAGCGACGACTGGGCCTGGACGATGCCTCCCTGGAGGATGTTGTCGGCCTGATTCGCTCACTGGACCCACGCCCGGGCAGCGAATTCGCCGAGGTGGGTGGCAATTACATCACCCCCGATCTGCTAGCTCGCCATGATGAACGTGGCTGGCGTGTCGAACTCAATGCTGACGCCCTGCCCAGGTTGCGCATCCAGCCCGACTACGTAGCCCTGGTACGGCGTGCCGACAAGAGCCAGGACAATCAGTTTCTCAAGGATCACCTCCAGGAGGCACGCTGGCTGATGAAGAGCCTGGCCAGCCGTAATGACACCCTGCTGCGGGTCGGCCGTGAAATCATGGCCCGCCAGCTCGACTTTCTCGAGCAGGGTGAGGAGGCCATGCGACCATTGATCCTGGCCGATATTGCCCAGGCCGTCGACATGCACGAGTCGACCATCTCCCGCGTGACGACCCAGAAGTTCATCCATACGCCGCGCGGCGTGTTCGAGCTCAAGTTCTTCTTTTCCAGCCATGTGGGGGGCGGCGAAGGCGAAGGCGACGCCTACTCCAGCACGGCGATCCGTGCTCGGATCCGCAAACTGGTCCAGGACGAGCCGGCCCGAAAGCCGCTGTCGGACAGCCGCCTGGTCGATCTGCTGGCCGAGGACGGCATCCGCGTTGCGCGGCGCACCGTCGCCAAATACCGGGAAGCGTTGGGCATACCCTCCTCCAGCGAGCGCAAGCGATTTCGCTGAGCCGACACCGCTCTCTTGACCCTTCGCAGGAAACCGACAAGGGAGGGGTTTGCAGGGCCCTAAAAAGGGTTACAATCGGGGCACCACTCGAAGGACGAAGGAGCCTGTCATGCAAGTCAATATTACTGGCCACCATGTGGAACTGACCGATGCCCTGCGTGACTATGTCAGCGAAAAGCTGACCCGCGTGCAGCGCCACTATGACAACATCACCAACGTCCAGGTCACGCTCTCGGTAGAGAAGGAGCGCCAACTGGCCGCCTGCACCCTGCATGCCGCGGGCGCGGACCTTCACGCCGAGGCAACAGATCCCGACATGTACGCCGCTATTGACGCACTGACTGACAAGCTCGATCGCCAACTGGTCAAGCACAAGGAAAAGGCCCAGGCCCGCGCCCAGGGCGCCGGCATTCGCTGATTGCCATGACACTGGAAACCATCCTGCCCCCGGAGCGCGCGCTGTTCGGCGTGCCCGGTGGCAGCAAGAAACGGGTGCTGGAGTTCTTCAGCACCTTCATTGCACAGAACACGCCGAGCCTCGACAGCCAGGAAGTCTTTGCCCGCCTGATCGGCAGGGAGCGACTGGGCAGCACGGGGATCGGCAACGGGGTAGCCATCCCTCACGCCAGGAGTCCCCACTGTCACAGTCCGGTTGCAGCATTCCTGAAGCTGGCAGAACCCATCGATTTCGACGCCATCGACGGTGAGCCGGTCGATCTGGTCTTTGTTCTGCTCGTGCCGGAAGAGGCCGATGACACCCACCTGACGCTACTCAGCCAGGTCGCCAGCGTCATGAACGACGCCAATACACGGATGGGACTGCGCAAGAGCGGCAGCCAACGTGAGCTCCATGAACGACTCATCGAGGCAATTCGACGACAGACGCCGTCCTGACATCCCCCGGGCCGCCCGGCCAGCCAACCAGGAGACCCGCATGCAGCTCGTGATCATCAGTGGCCGTTCCGGCTCCGGAAAGTCGATCGCACTGCAGGCGCTCGAAGACCTGGGGTTCTATGCCATCGACAACTTCCCGGCGATGCTGCTGGGGTCGCTGGTGGAAGAACTTCGCAGCGACCCGTCCGGCCAATCCTCCATCGCCGTCAGTATCGACGCCCGCAACCTGCCCCACGCTCTGGAGCGCTTTCCGCGGCTGCTCGAGGAGCTTCGCTCGCGACAGATCGATTGCCAGGTCATCTACCTCACCACGGACGCCCGAATCCTGATCGAGCGCTACTCGGCCACGCGACGGCGACACCCGATGACCCGCGGCAGCGACATGACGCTGGGGGAAGCGATTGAATCGGAAGACGCCACCCTGAGCGACATTCGCAACCTGGCGGACCTGATCATCGACACCTCCCGGCTTTCGGTCCACGACCTGCGCGGCCGTATCACCGACCAGGTCGCCAGCCACCGGCCCGATCAATTGACCCTTACCGTGGAGTCCTTCGGCTTCAAAGGCGGTGTGCCGTTGGATGCCGATATCGTTTTCGACGCTCGCTGCCTGCCAAACCCCTACTGGGACCCGCGCCTACGCTCCGCCACCGGCCGAGAGCCCAGTATCGTCGCCTTCCTGGAGCAATATCCGCTGGTGGGGGAGATGCTTGACGATATCATCGGCTGGATCGAACGCTGGCTTCCCGCCTACCGCAGCAGCCATCGAAGCTACCTCACCGTCGCCATCGGCTGCACCGGGGGGCAGCACCGTTCGGTTTATCTTGCCGAGCGGCTCGCACACCACCTGGCCCAGGGGCAGCCCGACGTCCGGCTGCGCCACCGAGAGCTCGGCATCCATACGCCGGTTTCATCTTCTGCGCCGGACGCACCGGGAAAGTCTGAATGCAAGGAGCCCTGAGCGTGGCCAGCCGTAAGCTCGTATTGACCAACAAGCGCGGCCTTCATGCCCGAGCGGCCACCAAGCTGGTGCAGTGCTGCCAACCCTACCAGGCACGCGTCACCGTCAGCCGGGGCAACCAGAATGCCGATGCCTGCAACATCATGTCGCTTCTGATGCTCGGCGCGCCATGCGGCACGGAGCTGACGGTGAGTGCCGATGGCGAGGACGCCGAACAGGTACTCGATGCGCTGGAGACCCTGTTCGATGCTCGGTTCGAGGAAGATACCTGAGCCTACGCCAGCCACCTCAGCGGCACCTCGGCAGGCTTTCGCACAGGCACCGCACCCGCTACCTGGCCGTTTCGCACTAGCCGTTCCTCAGCACTTTTGATACCTCGCTTCAACCGCCGGCGAGGGTCATTTCATCGATCAACCAGCTGCCGGAGTGGATGCTGCCGCGGGTGTCGATATCGCTGCCGACGGCAGTCAGCCCCTTGAACATCGCTTCCATATTCGAGGCGATGGTGAACTCCTCCACAGGGTGCTGGATTTCACCGTTCTCAACCCAGAAACCGGCAGCGCCTCGGGAATAGTCGCCAGTGACACCGTTGACGCCCTGCCCCATCAGCTCGGTGACGAGTACGCCGCGGCCCATGCGCGCCAGCAGTTCGTCACGGGTTTCCAGCGGAGCGTCGATACGCAGGTTGCGTGCTCCGCCAGCGTTGCCGGTGGTTTGCATGCCCAGGCGTCGCGCGCTGTAGGCAGATAGCATATAGCTGGCCAGCCGCCCTTTTTCGATGAAGACGTTATCACGAGTCTGGACCCCGTCGTTGTCGAAGGGCGAGCTGGCCATGCCCCCCCTCTCCATGGGCCGCTCAAAGAGCGAAAACCAGGCCGGAAAGAGCCCGTCGCCCAGGCGGTCACAAAGAAAGGAGGCCTGTCGATACAGGGAGCCACCGGCAATCGCACTCATCAGGTGGCCAATCAGGCCACTGGCAACGGTGGCATCGAACAACACCGGCAGGCGTCCGGTATCGGGCCTGCGGGATCCCATGCGGCGCAGTGTCTTCTCCGCCGCCGACCGACCGACTATCTCGGGCGCCAGCAAATGTTGCGGGTCGCGGGCACTGGTATAGTCGTAGTCGCGCTGCATGCCCCCCTCGTCCTCGGCAATCAGCATGCACGAGAGCGAGTGGCGGCTGCCGCACTGGCTGCCCAGGAAGCCGTGGCTATTGGCATAGACACGCACACCTTCACCGCTGGAGAGCGAGGACCCTTCGGACTGACGTATACCCGGCTGGCTCCTGCCGGCAGCCTCGCAGGCCAGGGCCAGGTCGATGGCCTGCTCGGTAGTCAGCGCCCAGGGGTGGTGCACATCCAGGTCAGGCAGCGCCGTTGCCATCAGCTCGGCATCCGCCAGCCCCGCCGCGGAATCCTCGCCGGTGTAGCGAGCGATGGCCATGGCTTTTTCCACGACCGCGCGTATCGACTCATCGCTGGCATCCGTCGAGGAGGCGCTGCCCTTGCGTCCTCGCTGATAGACGGTCACCGCTATGCCCTGGTCGCGGGACAGCTCGACAGTTTCCACTTCGCCCTCGCGCACGCTGATGCCGATCCCCTGGTCGACGCTGGCGCCCACTTCGCAGGCGTCGGCGCCCAGGCGGCGTGCCAGCGCCAGTGCCTGCTCGGCACGGGACGCCAGCAGGGGCTGTTGAGCGGCAGCATCGAAAGCCTGTGTCATCTGTCTCTCCCTCATTCACCGGCCTGGCCGGTATTCGAACGTGTCGGTATCCCGCCATGTGCTGGCGGGCTGGTATACTGTGTCGCATTGATCCCACCGGGGCGATCAAGCTCACGATACTGTTGACCCTTCACACTAGTTGGTAACGGCATGTCCCAGGAAGTCCCTTCACAGCCAGACGAGCGGCCCAGCAAATCACAGCTCAAGCGCGAGATGCACAAGCTGCAGGCGCTGGGCGAACAGATCATCGCCATGACGCCCGCGGAGCGGTCACGGTTCCCGCTCTCCGATGACCTGCTGGCGGCGGTGGAAGAGACTTCCCGCATCCGCTCCCATGAAGGGCGTCGTCGCCATATGCAGTACGTCGGCAAACTCATGCGCGGCGAGGACCTCGCCGCCATCCAGGCGGTCTTTGACTCTATCGAGCAGGAATCCCGCCATCGCGACCTGGCCTTCCACCGCCTCGAGAAGTGGCGTGACCGCCTCATCGAGGAGGGCGACGAGGCGGTCGAGACCTTCATCGCCGACTATCCCGATGTCGACCGCCAGGCCCTGCGACAGCTGATCCGCAACGCTCGCCGCGAGCGTGAGCAGGACAAGCCCCCTACCAGCTCGCGACGGCTGTTCCGCCTGATCCGCGATACGGCGGGGCTCTAGGCACCGCTCGGGGCTGACCCGGCGGCCCTCGCTGCTGCCACAGACACAGGACGAATCCATCCCTGACTCAGGAGGCAGTGCCGCCGATGGTGAGCTCGTCCAGCTTTAGCGTCGGCTGGCCGACACCCACTGGCACCCCTTGCCCATCCTTGCCACAGACGCCGATACCGGTATCCAGCTCCAGATCATGGCCGATCATCGAGACCCGCCCCATGGCCTCCGGGCCGTTGCCGATCAGCGTCGCCCCCTTGACCGGTGCGGTGATGCGACCGTCCTCGATCAGGTAGGCTTCGCTGGCCGAGAAGACGAACTTGCCCGAGGTGATATCCACCTGGCCACCGCCGAAGCTGACCGCATAGATACCGCGTCTGACGCTCTTGATGATATCGGCAGGCTCATCCTGACCGGCCAGCATGTAGGTGTTGGTCATGCGCGGCATCGGCATGTGGGCGAAGGACTCACGACGGGCGTTGCCCGTGGGCGCCATGCCCATCAGTCTGGCGTTGAGCTTGTCCTGCATGTAGCCAGTGAGAATGCCGTCTTCGATCAGCGGCGTATACTGCCCCGGCGTGCCCTCGTCATCCACGCTCATGGAGCCGCGCCGATCAGCCAGGGTGGCATCGTCGACCACCGTTACCCCAGGGGAGGCGACACGCTCGCCCATCCGCCCGGCAAAGGCCGAGCTCCCCTTGCGGTTGAAGTCGCCCTCCAGGCCATGCCCCACTGCCTCGTGCAGCAGAATGCCCGGCCAACCAGGCCCCAGCACCACCGGCAGCTGGCCCGCTGGTGCGTCCACCGCATCGAGATTGACCAGCGCCTGTCGCACGGCTTCACGGGCATAGCGCTCGGCCACGTTCTCGTCACGCAGACGGGCCATGGCATAGCGACCGCCGCCGCCAGCACTGCCGCGCTCGCGTCGTCCATTCTTCACCGCGATCACGCTGACGTTGAAGCGCACCAGCGGCCGGATATCTGCCGCCAAAGTGCCGTCGCTGGCTCGCACCAGCACGACTTCATGGACACCAGAGAGCGACGCGCTGACCTGGGAAACCGAGGGATCGGCAGCACGAGCCGCACGGTCGGCCTCCTTGAGCAGGGCAACCTTGTCCTCGGCAGAGAGACCGGAGAGGGGGTCGATGGCATCGTAGCGTACGCTGGCCTGGCTGATCACCCGAGGCGCCACCGATAGCGCAGCGCCGCTACGGACGATGCCCGACGCCGTACGCCCCGTCTCCGCCAGGGCATCGGCCGTGATCTGGTTGGAGTAGGCGAAGCCGGTCTTCTCGCCGGCCATGGCGCGCACGCCCACGCCGCCATCGATATTGTAGCCGGCCTCCTTCACTTCCCCATCCTCCAGCACCCAGCTTTCGTGCCAGCTCCGCTGAAAATAGAGGTCGGCATAGTCGACGCCGGGAGTGAGCACGTGCCTCAGGCCGGTATCCAGCGACTCGAGGCCGAGGCCACCGGGACGCAGCAGGATATCGACGGCAGTATCGAGCATGGCTTGTGGTCGTGTCGTCATTCGGCAGTTTCCAGTGTGATCTGCGGCGAGGTCCAGGGACCGCGCACGCGGTAGTGAATTCGGGTGACCCGGTCGATGGCACGGCCGAAGAGCCGATCGGCAATGAACAAGGCACCGCCCACCACCGGCGCCCCGGCAATAACCGCGGCCAAGGGCAGGCTGCTGCTGACTGGGACTGTGACGCCCAGGCGCTGGTCGAGTTCCCGCCGCGCCAGGTCGACGGTGCCATCGAGCGTGAAGGTAGTAGCCGGCCCGCTGACATGCACGGGCCCCTGGGTCTCCAGCACGCCTCCATACAGGGTAGCTGCGCCCACCACGTGATCGAAAGCCGTACCCTGCCCGGTCACGTCGGAAAAGTCCATTCGCAGTCGGCGCACCAGATTGTCCAGGTTGAGCAGACCGACCACTCTTGCCGTCGGTGATTCCAGGTTGACGAAGCGCCCGTTGCGCAACTCCACGTCGATATTGCCACGCGAGCGGGCCAAGGCGAACTGCCACGGTGCTCCTGGCCAGGCAAGTTGACTCCTGACCCGGGTTTCGCCACTGCGAATGGCCACCGGCTGACCGAATTTCTCAAGCGCCGAACCCAGGTCCCGGCCATCCAGGGAAATCCGGGAACGGGTCAGGCTGTCACCCGGACCAGCAGACTCCCAGATCACCTCGCCATGGGCAGTCACCTGGCCCAGGGTCAGACCCAAGGGCAACACGGTCAAGCGATCCGGCCCGGCCTGCCAGCGCGCGGTCAAGGGTCCCATCTGGCGCCCCTGGTACTGAATATCGGCAATCCGCAGGCGACCATGAGGGAGCTGACCGACCCAGGCGGGCAACGGCGCGGGATCGGTTGTCACGTCGATTTCGTCCAACAACGTTCCCGTCCCCTCTTCCCTGGCAGGCAGCAGGCCATCCAGGGTCAAGCGCTGCAGTGCAATGTCGAGGGGCTCCCCCAGCGCCGGACGATAGTCAAGATGGCCGGTCAACAGGCTGGAATCCATGTCCACACGCCATCCATCGACCGCCTGGGGCCGGGCCGACGCCGTTGCCACTCCCAAGCAACCATCTGGCCCTACCAGGCAGGCCGTCTCCAACCTCACGCCACGCAACGGAAACTCGCCAACTGGCGCGCCCCCAGCGTCCGCCAGCAAGGTCAGGGCATTGGCCCACTCCCGGAGATCGAGACGGGACTGGTAGATATCCATATCCCAGCCCTCACCCTCGGGCCAAGCCGCAGCGCTGGGCCAACGGCCCATCCAGACCTGACCCTGGCCGCTATCCGAGCCTGCCATGTCACGCCAGCGCACCCTCAACTCGCCACCCAGTTCGGCTTCCACGGAGCGCCTGTCCAGGTCAGCGTCGATCCACAAGGAGCGCGCCTCTCCCGCCGCCTTGCCCAGCGGTGCCGGCAAGTCGATGACCAGGCCTTGCAGATTGCTCTCCAGACGGAACGAGTTGCGCTCATTCATGCGCACTCTTCCCTGCCAGGGCAGCCGCCCGGATAGCAGTGGCCCGAGGTTTGGCATGGCATCCAGCTCGAACAGTCGAGCTACGTCAATGGCTCCGTCGAGATCGACCCGGCCTGCCTGGGTGTCGATATCAACCACAAGAGGGCCACCCAGCAGCCGAGCCTCAAGACGTCCCTTGAGCTCACCATCCTCCTCGCCCCGCTGGCGCCAGCCCAGCGGGCCGTTCACGTCGCGCAAAGTGACGCCGAAGTCCCGGTGCGTCAGTTGCTCCATCGCCACGGTGGCGTCGAGGTCAAGCGCCATGTTTTCTGGCTCGCCGAGGGGCAGGCCAAGGAACAGCTCCCCGGTGGCACCACCAACGCCTCGCCATGGGTCGACCAGTGCCATGCCATCCACCGGCATGGCCGCGAGATATCGGCGCAGCGCATCGGCATCGGCCATCAAGTCGCCTCTCACCTCAAGGCGCTCATCGGCAAGGGTGACGCGGCCACGACGCCCTTCGACACCGAGACTTTCGGCATAGCGGACATCGGCATCCAGGGTATCGATGCCCAGTTGCAACCGCCCTTCGACCTGTTCCAGCGCCGGCCATCCGGGAGCGAAGGGCAGCCTACCACGCTCGATGTCCAGATCCAGCGCCATACTGGGCGGCACACGCTCCCCGCCCCTGAACAGCGGCAGATGGAGCTTGAGTGAGCCCCTGGGTACGTAACCCGCCACCCCGGCAGCCAGCCAATTCTCGAGTTCGTCGCCGAGCACGCCGACCGGCAGCCACTCCATGAGGGGACGTTCCAGAGCATCGGCGTCGCGAAAACGCAGGTCCAGCCCCAGGCCGCCGCGCAGCTCGCCGCCGACCACCAGCCCAAAGCTGCCCTCCGCCTCAGCGCCCTGCCAGCCCGCCCTCAGGCGGCGTCCGCTGACGAAGCTGCGTGGTCCATCATAGGACCAGTTGATCACCCCGCTGGCGTGAGAGAGCGCCATGGGCTCGGCAAATATCTGCGGCAGTTCGAAAACCGGGCCGTCGACACCAACGAAATGCACGCGACCGGACAGATCCCGTGCCTCGACCCAGGCGTCCAGCGGCCCGCCGCCCGGCACTTCCTGCCAGGCCGAGACGGCAACCTGATGAACCGCGGCTCGGGCCACCCAGCTACCATTCTCGCGCCCGACCCCCAGACCAGCGACCAACCCACGAGGATCAAGCGTCTCGATGACTCGGGTCAGCCCCTCAGGTAGCAGGACCCGCTCCCGCCAGGCGGCTAGCGAAGCGAGGTCGAATTCGCTGGTGTTGAGCCACCAGTCATCCGTGCCGTGCCGTAGATGCCAGTAGCGAGGCAGCGCCGGCCCAGGTGTTGCCGCCAGCGACTCCGGCTCGGCCCAGTCGGTGGCTTCGGCATCGCCTTCCAGCCAGGCATCCCACCCATCCTCGCTGCGTAGCCATTGACCACGGGCCTTGAAGGGCTCCATCAGGATAAGCTCGCCACCACGACGCAGGGCCAGTCGAGGGACATCGAGATCCAACCGGGCATCGGCCAGCGACCCCCGGTGCCAACGCCCCCATAGCCGGGCGTCGCCCTGGGCCTCCTCAAGCCGCAGGGGGGCGTCGAAGGCAAATAGCTCGGCCAAGCCAATCAGCGTATCAAGCTTCATGTCGGCCTGAAGAGCAGCACTGAAGTCTCGCAGTCCACCGGGGCCAGGAAAAACGTCCAGAGCTGCCACCAGGGAAGGCTCCTCCTGGCCTTCAAGATGCACCTCACCTTCGAGATGGGCATGACGGTCGTCGCCGGTGAGAAGAAGGCGCGGCGCATGCATCTCAACCAGCTCCTGCTGGCCATGCAGCACCAGGCGAACATCCTCGGCCCAGGCACGCTGCCGCAGCAGCACCCCAACCCAGAAGTCCAGGGCATCCAGGTCGAAATCGCCCTTGGGCATGAATTCAGAAGGTATGTCAGCGGGGTCGGGCCAGTGCCAGTCGCCCTGGTCGTCCTGGTAAAGGTGCAGCGTCAGCCCTTTCAGCCGAGCATCCTCAACTACCAGGAAACCGTTTCTGAGCGTGTCAGTGGCGTTCAGACGCAGACTGGCATGTTCAACTTCCAGAAGTGGCACGCCGTCGGGCCCTCGCTGGTTACGGATGGTCAAACCACCGCCCTGAAGCAAGGGATCGAGCCCGGCCAGACGGGCCTCCATGCGCGACAGCTCGACCACCGCTCCCGAACGCGCCTCCAGCAAGCGCTCGACCCGCGGCGCGAGCTCGTCCACCTGGGTAAGGGCCAGGCGCAGCAACAGCATCGCCAGAGCCAACAGCCCCAGCACGATGGCCACCAGCGTCAGGACCCAGCGGCCTAGCAGACGTATCGGATGCATCGCGGCGTCACATCAGCACGATGTCGTACTGCTCCTGGGAGTAGTGGTTCTCCACCTGAAAGCGGATGGTCTTGCCGATGAAGGTTTCCAGATCGGCCACCGCCGCGGACTCCTCGTCAAGCAGACGATCCACCACCGACTGGGAGGCCAGCACCATGTAAGTTTCCGCGCTGTAGGCACGCTCCTCGCGCAGGATCTCGCGGAAAATCTCGTAGCAGACCGTCTCGGCGGTCTTCAAAGTGCCGCGCCCTCCACAGGTTGGACAGGCTTCACACAGCGTTTGCTCCAGGCTTTCCCGGGTCCGCTTGCGGGTCAGCTGCACCAGCCCCAGCTCGGTCACACCGGTGCACTTGGTCTTGGCATGGTCACGCTCCAACGCCTTCTCCAACACGCGCAGTACCTGACGCTGGTGCTCGGTTTCCTCCATGTCGATGAAGTCGATGATGATGATGCCACCCAGGTTCCGCAGGCGCAGCTGCCGGGCGATGGCATTGGCCGCCTCGAGGTTGGTCTTGAAGATGGTCTCTTCGAGATTGCGATGGCCCACATAGCCACCGGTATTGACGTCGATGGTGGTCATCGCCTCGGTGGGATCGATCACCAGGTAGCCGCCGGATTTAAGCTGCACCTTTCGCCCCAGGGCCTTGATGATCTCATCCTCGACGCTGTATAGATCGAAAATGGGGCGCTCACCGGGATAGTATTCGATACGAGCCGAGGAGCCGGGCATGAACTCTTCGGCGAATTCGATCAGCTTGACGTAATTCTCCCGCGAGTCGATGCGCACCTTCTCGATGTCGTCACGCATCAGGTCGCGCAAGGTGCGAATGAACAGAGGAAGATCGTCGTAGATGACACTGGGCGATGGAGCGGTGACCTTGCGCTCGCCGACCTTGCGCCATAGTCGCAGCAGGAAATGCATGTCGGCGAAGAGCTCTTCCTGCCCCACGTTCTCGGCTGCCGTGCGAACGATAAAGCCACCGGTGACTTCGATATCCTGCTCGAGCTGGCAGCGTTCGAGCAGCTCACGCAAACGCTCGCGCTCACGTTCGTCCTCGATGCGCTGGGAGACGCCATGATGCGGGGAGTCCGGCATATAGACCAGGTAGCGTGACGGCACCGACAGATGAGTCGTCAGGCGCGCGCCCTTGGAACCGATGGGATCCTTGGTGACCTGAACGACCAGTGACTGCCCTTCGCTGAGCAGTTGCCCGATGGCAGCCTGCTCCTCGGAAGGAGTGCCCGGCGGCATGACCTCATGGGCATGGATGAAGGCGGCTCTGTCCAGCCCGATATCGACGAAGGCCGCCTGCATGCCAGGCAGCACCCTTACCACGCGCCCCTTGTAGATGTTACCGACGATGCCTCGCCGGCGCGTGCGCTCGATGAACGCCTCCTGCAGTACTCCGTTTTCCACCACGGCTACCCGGGTTTCCATCGGCGTCAGGTTGATCAGTACTTCGCCGCTCATGCGGAAATCCTTGTCCAGTCAGTCTTCGGAGCATTATGGCATAGTGCGGACGGCAGACAGGGGCGTTATCGGCCGGGACGATTCCACAGCGTCACGCCTTGACGAGCCAGCAGCGTCGCGGTCTCGAACAGTGGCAGCCCGACCACCGCCGAGTGACTGCCCTCGATGCGCTCGATGAATATTGCGGCCAACCCCTGGATGGCATAGCCGCCGGCCTTGTCGGCAGGCTCACCGGTGGCCCAGTAGGCGGCTATCTCATGCTCGGCTATTTCCCGCATGGCTACCCGAGTCGTGACGCAGGCTTCCAGCATACCTGCCGGGCCGGATATTGCCACGGCGGTCAGCACCTGATGGGATCGACCCGACAATGCACGCAGCATAGCGGCCGCATGCTGCTGATCATCCGGCTTGCCCAGTATCTCGCCATCGCAGACCACCGCCGTATCCGACCCCAAGACCGGCAGGTAGGAGAGTCCAGCGCCAGCGCTCGCCTTCTGGCGCGCCAGGCGGGCAACGTAAGCGCCGGGGGCCTCGGCATGGTGGGGTGACTCATCGATGTCAACCGGGCAAATCTCGACCTCGACCCCGATCGACGCCAGCAGATCACGACGACGCGGCGATGCCGACGCCAGGCACAAGACCGCAGTGGTGGACGATTCGGTCATGGGGATAGGCTCCAAAATCAGCCAGTGCCGGCGAGACGGCGTTCCATGGCCTGGAACATGGTCGTCAGCCAGGGCCAGAGTATGGCTCCGATCAACGAAGGCAGTAGAAAGGCGAGATGCATCGAGAAGGGGCCGAACAGGGTGCGCAGCCATTGCTCGACGAGCTGCACCAATCCCAGCAGCACCAGGATCAGCAGCGACTGCTGCAAGAGTGAGTAGGTTCGAAACCTCGGATAAACCAGCGCTGCCAGAAACGCGAGCAGCGAGAGCGTCAGGGCATTCTGCCCCAGGGGGGCACCCTCGATCAGATCCAGCAGGATGCCCAGCACGAAGCCGTGAAACACCCCAACCCGGTCGGGAGCCGACATGCACCAATAGATGAGCATCAGCCCCAGCCAGTCAGGGCGCCATATCTGCCATCCTTCGGCCAAGGGCATCACCTGGAGGCAGAGAGCCAGCAACAGCGTAAGCCATACCCAGGGCAGTGCGGTGCGAGGGAAGCTTGCCATCAGTTTGCCTCCTCCCCGCGCACCGCATCGGCCCCGGGTGCCTGTCCAGCGGGAACCTGCACCGCAGCCGCCCGTTCATCAGGAAGCCGATCAGGGTCGATATCCCAGGAGTCGTCGTCCGGCACCGCCACAGGGTCGGGCGGAAAGAGGAGCAGGAAGTGCCGCGAGCGCTGCAACAAGGCGACTGGCGCGGCGTTGACCCGGGCGAATGGCTGGCCGGGATCGTGCACCACCTCAGTGATCCGCGCCACCGGGTAGCCGGCAGGGAAGCGTCCTGCGAGGCCCGACGTCACCAGCAGATCCCCCTCGCGAATATCGGCGGTATCCGGCACGTGCAGGACTCGCAGCTGATCATATTGACCGCTGCCCTGCAGGATGAAGCGCAGGCCGTTGCGATTGACCTGTACTGGCAGTGCATGGCTCGCGTCCGCCACCATCAAGACCCGGCTCGAATAGGCGGATACAGCCGTCACCTGACCCACCAGACCTGAGGCATCCAGCACCGGCTGCCCCACATAGACGCCGTTACGCCGGCCGCGGTCGATCACCATCTGGTGATTGAAGGGATCGGGGTCCAGCGAAAGCAGTTCAGCGGTGATATAGGGGGATTCCTTGCGCGCCGCTGCGCCCAGCAGTTCGCGCAGGCGCACGTTTTCAGCCGTCAGGCTGGACATATGTTGCACTCGATGCGAGAGATGCAGGATCTGCTCCCTCAGCCGCTGATTCTCTTCCACCAGGGCCCGCTGGTCGGAGAGGGCCAGCGAGCCCCAAGCCAGGACATCGCTGGGCACGGCCACCAACCACTGAATCGGCGCCACCACGGTGGAAAGCTGAGCGCGCACCTCCTCCATTCGCGTCAAGCGATGATCGGCGAACATCAGGGCGGAAGCGACCATCGCACACAGCAGCATGCGATAACCTGGCACCGATCCGTGAGAAAACAGCGGCTTAATGGCGAATCTCCCCCAAGTCTCCTTTACGCCTTGCCGGTATCAGGGAAGGTCTGAAGCCATCACCGGGCAGTCGAGCACAGGCGCCTGGAGCACGGCGGGCCATGGTCCATGACAAGCGACATCGGCTGTATGGACAGGCACGCAAGGTACTGCCGCGCGACGAATCGGCTCGACCGCGCAGGCACTTCCGGACAAGGCCTAGTCGCTGGACAGCAGCTCAAAAGTATGTCGGTCGATCATCTCCAGCGCCTTGCCGCCACCGCGAGCCACGCAGGTCAGCGGATCTTCGGCGACGATGACCGGCAACCCTGTCTCTTCGGCGATCAGCTTGTCCAGGTCACGCAGCAGGGCACCACCACCGGTCAGCACCAGGCCTCGCTCGGCGATATCGGAAGCCAGCTCGGGCGGTGACTGTTCCAGCGCACTCTTGACCGCAGCTACGATGGAAGCCAACGTCTCCTGCAGCGCATCGAGAATTTCGTGGGAATTGAGGGTAAAGCTGCGGGGAATGCCCTCTGCCAGATTGCGCCCGCGCACGTCGATCTCGCGCAGCTCGCCGCCGGGATAGGCGCACCCGATCTCCTCCTTGATGCGCTCAGCGGTGGCCTCACCGATCAAGCTGCCATAGTGGCGCCGAACATAGGCGGTAATGGCCTCATCGAAACGATCGCCACCGACCCGGATGGACTCTGAGTAGACCACGCCGTTCAGCGAGATGATGGCGATTTCGGTGGTGCCACCACCGATGTCGACCACCATGGAGCCCTGGGCGTCATCCACCGGCAGGCCGGCCCCGATGGCAGCCGCCATGGGCTCCTCGATAAGGAATACCTCGCGGGCTCCGGCCCCTTCGGCCGACTCCTTGATGGCGCGGCGCTCCACCTGGGTTGACATGCAGGGCACGCAGACCAGCACGCGCGGACTCGGCGTGAGGAACGTGCTCTGGTGAACCTTGCGGATGAAGTGCTGAAGCATCTGCTCGGTGACGGTAAAATCGGCGATCACCCCGTCCTTCATCGGACGTATGGCGGTAATGTTACCCGGCGTACGACCCAGCATACGCTTGGCATCGGCGCCGACAGCGGCCACGCTGCGCATGTTACCGGACTGGCGAATGGCCACCACAGACGGCTCGTCAAGCACGATGCCGCGACCACGGACGTATATCAGTGTATTGGCCGTACCCAGATCGATTGATAAATCGCTGGAGAACAGCCCCCTCAAGCGTTTGAACATGGACGTCGTTACCTAGTGCAGACCGGGGACCCTTGTGCGGATGCAAACGGTATCATCGCGGCCCCCGCGCAGCAAGCGACATGCCACGCCCATCGCCTAGAGAAGAGTGCCCGCGGCACGTCGAATGTGGTACCTTTTCCCGCTATTCAACACCCCCAATCCGTGCGAGGACACCCAGCCCATGGCGCTTGAACACGCAGACGTGCAGCGGGCCGCCCACCTGGCCCGCCTTGGCCTGAACGACGATGAAGCCGCCGGCTATGTCGATGATCTTGGTCGTATTCTAGAAATGGTCGACATGCTTCAGGCCCTCGATACCGGAGGCGTTGCCCCACTGGCCCACCCGCTGGACGCCACCCAGCGCCTGCGTGCCGATGAAGTCACCGAGAGCGACCAGCGCGACGAATTCCAGCGCTGCGCACCCGCCGTCGAGAACGGACTTTATCTGGTGCCCCGGGTCGTCGAATGACCTCACGCGCCCTCTTCCGTTAACGGCACGCCTTCATGGAGCCATGCCGCATGCATGACAAGACTCTTGCTGAACTCGCCCGAGCGCTCGACGCCGGCGAGTTCTCCAGCCGCGAGCTGACCCAGCACCTGCTTGGTCGTATCGACCGCCTCGACGGTGGACTGAACAGCTTCATCAGTGTCACCTTCGACCAGGCCCTCGCCGCCGCCGACGAAGCCGACACTGCGCGGGCCAAGGGCCACGCCGGGCCGCTCACCGGCCTTCCGCTCGCCCTCAAGGACATCTTCTGCACCCGTGGGGTGAAGACCAGCTGCGGCTCGAAGATGCTCGACAGCTTCGTCTCGCCCTACGATGCCACGGTGGTCGAGAAACTCAGCGCCGCCGGCATGGTCAGCCTTGGCAAGACCAACATGGACGAGTTCGCCATGGGCTCCTCCAACGAGAACAGCTTCTACGGCCCGGTGAAGAATCCCTGGGATCTTACCGCGGTTCCCGGCGGCTCCTCGGGGGGCTCCGCCGCCGCGGTTGCCGCCGGGCTGGTGCCCGCCGCCATGGGAACCGACACCGGCGGCTCGATCCGCCAGCCTGCCGCCTTCTGCGGTATCACCGGACTGAAGCCCACCTATGGGCGGGTGTCGCGCTACGGCATCATTGCCTATGCCTCGAGCCTCGACCAGGCGGGTCCCATGGCGCGCACCGCCGAGGACTGTGCCTTGCTGCTGGGCGCCATCGCGGGACACGACCTGCGCGATTCCACGTCTGTCGCCCGTGGCGTGCCCGATTATTCCACTGAGCTCGCTGCACCGCTGAACGGCCTCAAGATCGGCCTGCCCAGCGAATACTTCGGTGACGGCCTCGATCCGGCGGTAGAGAAGGCGACCCGCGAGGCCATCGCGGTCTTCGAATCGCTGGGTGCCAGCGTGCGCGAGGTGAGCTTGCCGCATACTCACTACGCTATCCCGGCCTACTACGTCATCGCCCCGGCCGAGGCCTCCTCGAACCTCTCGCGCTATGACGGCGTGCGCTTCGGTCACCGCTGCGACAATCCGGCAGACCTGATCGATCTCTACAAGCGCAGCCGCGCCGAAGGCTTCGGCGACGAGGTCAAGCGACGCATCCTGATCGGCACGCACACCCTCTCCGAAGGCTTCTTCGACGCATACTACAAGAAGGCCCAGCAGGTGCGCCGGCTGATCCGTCAGGACTTCCTCGACGCCTTCGAGGAGGTGGACGTGCTGATGGGACCGACCTCGCCCACTCCGGCCTTCGACCTGGGGGCCAACAAGGACCCGGTCTCGATGTATCTACAGGACATCTACACCATCGCCGTCAACCTGGCCGGCATTCCCGGCATCAGCGTACCGGCCGGCTTCGTGGGTAGCCGACCCGTGGGCCTGCAGATCCTCGGCAGCCACTTCACCGAGGCGCGACTGCTCAACGTCGCCCACCAGTTCCAGCAGGCCACCGACTGGCATCGCCGCCGCCCCGCCTTTGCCGAGGAGAACGTCTGATGCAATGGGAAACCGTGATCGGGCTGGAGGTCCATGTCCAGCTCGCCACCCGCTCGAAGATCTTTTCTGGTGCCCCCACGGCCTTCGGCGCAGAGCCCA
>ERZ869909.797-NODE-797-length-31343-cov-5.230666_pt1 | contig 31343 bp, 33 predicted proteins | sample MGYA00520892_ERZ869909 | MGnify/ENA primary metagenome ERZ869909 (study PRJEB32215, sample SAMEA104723947) | bioreactor metagenome | biome: bioreactor; feature: anaerobic bioreactor; material: water | place: China | collected 2015-03-12 ...
CGCTGCACTTGCGGGATCACCTTGTAGGAACGGTTCTCCAGCGCGAAGCGGTTGGCGTAACCGCCTGCCAGCATGGCGGACATGTCCTGGCTCAGGCCGCGCATGTCGATGCCCAGCGCTGCGGCCTTGTCACGATCAATCACCAGCTCAGCCCGTGGTTTGTCGATCTTCAGGTCGGTGTTCAGGAAGATGAACTTGCGGCTTTCGTAGCCCCGCGCCACGATCTGCTGCACCAGCTCTGCGGCAGCGGAAATCGGTTGCGTGGTACCGACCACGAATTCAATCGGGAAGCCGCCACCGCCGCCGCTGGGCAGGGGCGGGGGCTGGAAGGCCGCCATCTGCAGGCCGGGAATCGTTTCAACGATGCCCTGGATGTCCTGTTCCAGCACCTGCTTGGTACCCCGCTCACGCTGGTCCCAGGGTTTGAGCACCATGCCGGCGATGCCGTCGGTGGTGCTGCCGCTGCTGCCGCCCCCGAAGCCGTTGATCAGGAACACCTTGTCCATTTCGGGCAGGTCCTGAACCTTCTCACGCAGCAGTTCGGTGTTCAGGCGGAAGTACTCCATGGTGGTGTAGGGGTCGGATTCCGCGAACGCCAGAATAAAGCCCTGGTCTTCCTCCGGCGCCAGTTCCTCGGGCAGGCTGGCAAACAGGAAGTAGCAGGAGACCAGCGCCACGCCGCCAAAGATGGCGACCAGCCCCTTGTCGTTCAGCATCGAGTGCAGGCCGTTGCGATAGCCCAGGCGCAGGGATTCGAACTTGGCGTCCAGCCATTTTTCCAGCCGTCCCCCGCCGTTTTCGTCATGCGGTTTGAGCAGCTTGCTGCACAGCATGGGCGACAGCGTCAGTGCGACCACCCCGGACAAGAGCACGGCCCCGGCCAGGGTAAAGGCAAACTCCACGAACAGGGTGCCGGACAGCCCGCCGATAAAGCCGATCGGCAGATACACCGCCACCAGCGTGGTGGTCATGGCCACCACCGGCCAGGCCAGCTCGCGGGCACCCTGCAAGGCAGCGTCCTTGGGCGCCATACCTTCTTCCACATGCCGGTGAATGTTTTCCAGCACGATAATGGCGTCATCCACCACGATGCCGATGGCCAGCACCATCGCCAGCAGGGTCAGCAGGTTGATGGAAAAGCCCATCAACAGCATCAGGAACATGGCGCCGACCATCGACAGCGGTACTGCTACGGTGGGAATGATCACGGCGCGCAGCGAACCGAGGAACAGGAAGATCACGATAATCACAATGATCACCGCTTCCACGATGGTACTGAGTACCTCGTTGATGGCGCTCTGGATATATTCGGTGGAGTCGTAGGGGATATCGGCGGACAGCCCCTCGGGCAGTTCCGGGATGATGTCCTGATCCCAGACTTGCCGTACCGCCTGAATCACATCCAGGGCGTTGGCATCCGGTGCCACTTCGATACCGATAAAGGTGGCGGCCTGATCACCGAAGGTCACGGTGGTGCCATAGCTTTCCGCGCCCAGCTCCACCTCGGCGATATCACTCAGGCGAATGATGGCGCCGCCGTCCTCGCGCACGATCAACTGCTCGAACTGTTCCACGCTCTGCATGTCGGTTTGTGCGGTCAGGTCCACACTCACCAGCGCGCCTTTGGTTGAGCCCACCGCCGACAGCACGTTATTCGCTTGCAGTGCACCGAATACATCGCTGGCGGTCACGCCCAGCGCGGTCATACGATCCGGTTGCAGCCACAGGCGCATGGCAAAGGTGCGGGCGCCGAGAATCTCGGCCCGCTGCACGCCGGGCACGGTGGACAGCAAGGGCTCCACCACGCGCACCAGGTAATCGGTGATCTGGTTGTTGTCCAGAATCTCACTGTAGAACGCCAGATACATGGCGGCAGTGGCATCGCCTTCCGCCAGTTCCACCACAGGATCTTCCGATTCCGTGGGCAACTCGCCGCGCAGCTTGTTGACCTTGGCCGCCACCTGGGTGAGCACTTCGTTGGGGTCGGCCTCCAGGCGCAGGAACGCCTGAATCTGCGACACGCCGCCGAAGCTGGTGGAGGTCAGGTAATCGATGCCGTCGGCGGTGGCAATTTCACGTTCAAGCGGTGCGGTGATGAAGCCCTGGATCAGGTCTGCATCGGCGCCCACGTAAGCGGTGGTCACGCTGATCACCGCATTCTGCAATTCCGGATACTGGCGCACGTTCAGCTCCAGCGCGGCGCGCAGGCCGAGCAGGAAGATGAACAGGCTGACCACGCTGGCCAGCACCGGCTTGCGAATGAAGATGTCGGTAAATTTCATCGTCGTTGTCCCGGTGCCGATCAGCTGTTGTCGGGCGTCGGCGTGGTGCTGGCCGGCGGTTGGGCTTCGTCACTGATCTTCACGGTGGCATTGTTATTGAGCTTGAGCAGGCCCGAGGTGGCGACCCGGTCCCCGGGTTCCAGGCCTTCCAGCACGGCGACCATGTCGCCGAGGGTGCGGCCGGTTCGCACAAAGCGACGGTTCACGGTCAGGTGCGGCTCGCCATTGTTACCCTCGTTTTCCACGATCACGAACACCGCGTTGCCGTAGGGGTTGTAGCTCACCGCGGTTTGCGGGATCGCCACCACCTCGTCGGCGTCGCCCAGATCAAGGGTCACGCGGGCAAACATGCCGGCGCGCAGCTTCTGCTCGGGGTTGTCCAGGGTGGCCTGGATCATGAAGTTGCGCGTGCCCGGATTGATGCCCGGCTCGATGGCAGTGACCCGGCCCTCGAAGGTTTCACCCGGCCATGCATCCACTTCGGCGCGCACGGTCATGTCCAGCCGAATGTCCGCCAGCCGTTGCTCCGGCAGGTTGAACTCCAGGTATACCGGGTCGAGCTGTTGCAGGCTGACCACCGGCGTGCCAGGGGACAGGTATTCCCCCAGATCCACCTGGCGAATGCCGAGTTGCCCGGAAAAGGGCGCGCGAATCGTCTTCTGGTTGACCCGTGCCTGCTGGGAGTTCAGGGCGCCACTGGCCTGGTCGGCCTGGCTCTTGGCCCGGTCCAGCTCGGCCTTGGAGACGCTGCCCTGGCGGTGCAGGCGTTCGGTCCGGTCCAGATCCAGCCGGGCCAGCTCGGCGGCGGCGCGCAGTGACTGCAACTCGGCCCGGTCGGTGTCGTCATCCAGGCGCAGCAGGATCTGGCCCTTTTCCACGGTGTCACCGGAGGTGAAACGGATTTCGGTGACGATGCCGGCGGCTTCGGTGGTCAACTGGGTGCCGTTGACGGCCCGCGCCGTCCCCACGGCGCTGATACCGCGCGCCCAGGCGGCTGTTTCGGCCTCGGCCACGGTGATGGTGGCGGCAGGCATCGGCATATTGTCGAAAAACTGGTTCATGCCCATGCGCATTACCGCCTGCACGGCAAAGACGAGCAGGAACAGCACGATCAGGCCGATCAGCGTGAAAAGGATCTTCAGGTTCATAACAAGCGGTCCTCAGTGGGTCGCCGCGGGCGGTTCATCGCCGTCCGTGTGGCAAAGATCAGCAAACAGGGTGGAACAGATCCGTGACACCAGTGCGTCCAGCGCCTGGCTGTCGGCCGGGTCGAGCAGCGGCTGCCAGTCGAGGCCGTTCAGATGGGCGGCACCGTGATACAGCAGCACCTTGTACGGGTCGTGGACGTTGTAGTTATCCAGCACACCTTCGGCCAGCACCATGGTGTGCATGCCAATGGTCATGGCGTATTGACCCAAAGCCAGTTCCAGCGGATGCGGGAAGGCGTTGGAGACATCGCCCGCCGCCACGCCATCGTTGACGATCCGTGAGATGAGCTCGCTGATCGGCCGGTGCGCCTCGATCACGGCATCGCGGCGCCGCTGCGAGGCGGCCCCCCATACCGCTTCGGTGAAGATGTACTGGGTCAGCCGGTAATGGTCCGGGTTGCGCCGGGCAAACAGCATGTCGGCGATCATCAGGGCAAACATGCGGTCCCGTGAGGGCGCTTCCCAGTCGGCGGCCCGTGCCATGGTGGCGACGCGTCGCTCGGCCTGGTCGGCACAGATCGACAGCAGCAGGTCCTCTTTCGAGGAAAAGTGCTGATAGAGGGTGCCCGTGGCGTAATCGCAGGTGCGCGCGACCTTGGCCATTTGCAGGGCCAGCAGGCCGTGATCACGGATCTGTTCGCGCGCTGCATCCATGAACCGTTGCTCGCGTTCCGCCAGTTCGCGCAGGCGTCGTTCCCGAGTCCCCATTGATGGCAGTCTCCGGTGAGTGAGATGAATATCGTTACGAATGTTGAGCAGATTATGAATCCCGTTCATGCCAAACAGCAAGTCTGCTTTCACAAAGTTGGTGGATTTTGCGCGAAGGCGTAGAGAATGCGGCAGATTCGTGACAGATCGTGGCAGGAGTGCGTGAAGGTGCTCAGCTCAGGAACAGCCCGAGGGTATGGTTGAGGTGGCGTTGCCCCAGAGCGGTGCATGCCAGACGGTGCGGATCGTCGACCAGCAGGCCCTGGGCGCGGGCCCGGGCCAGCGGGTCCGCCAGGTGGCTTACTGGCAGGCCGGTGTGTGCACTGAACAAGCCGGTGGGCACCCCGGCCACCAGACGCAGGGCGTTGAGCATGAATTCACCGGGCAGTTCGTCCGTGGGTACGCTGGCCAGGCCGCAGCGGCGGGTGCCGTCTTCGGCCAGATAATGGCCGGGCAGGCGTGTCTTGCGGTAGCGATAGACACCGTCGGGCCGGGTGATCTTGCCATGGGCGCCTGCGCCCAGCGCCAGGTAATCGCCGAAGCGCCAGTAGTTCAGGTTGTGTTGGCACTGGCGGCTCGCCCGGGCGAACGCCGACACCTCGTAGCGGTCGTAGCCGGCCTCCGCGAGCACTGCAAACCCGGCCGTCTCGGTGTCTGCCATGGTGTCACCGTCCGGTTGGGTCGGCGGTGCCCGGTAAAAGGCGGTGTTGGGTTCGATAGTGAGTTCGTACCAGCTGATGTGCTCGGGCGCCAGGGCGATGGCCTGCCGCAGATCTGCCAGCGCCTGTTGTGGCGTTTGTGCGGGCAGGCCGTGCATCAGGTCCAGGTTGATATTGTCGAAGCCCGCCCGGCGCGCCTGTTCGGCAGCACGAATCGCCTCGGCGCCGCCGTGGATACGGCCGAGGGCGCGCAGGTGGGTGTCGTTGAAACTCTGCACGCCCAGGGACAGCCGGTTGATCCCGGCCTGGCGAAAACCGGTGAAGCGATCCTGTTCCACGGTGCCGGGGTTGGCTTCCAGGGTGATTTCGATATCGCGGGCAAACGGCAGCCGCTCGCGCAGGGCGCTCAGCAGCCGGTGATAAAAATCAGGGGATAACAGGCTGGGTGTGCCGCCGCCAAAAAACAGACTGATGATCTCGCGCCCCTGCACATCGTCCAGCTCCTGCTCCAGATCGGTCAGCAGTGCAGACAGATAGGCCGCCTCGGGCAGGTCGCCGTCGCGCTCATGGGAATTGAAATCGCAATACGGGCATTTGCGCACGCACCAGGGCAGGTGCACATAGAGTGACAGCGGCGGTGGAGTGACCGGGAGTGATGAATCAGGTGGCTGTGCAGGCATGGCTCAGGCTGTCAGGGCGGGGGCAGCATGAGTATGCATGAAAAGGGCGGCTTGCGCCGCCCCCGGATGGCGTCCCTGCCATCGACAGACCTCAGTTGGTCATGTCTTCATAGGTCTCTTCCGCCGCGTCGGTCGTGTCATCCCACGCCTCGTCCGCCTCGCGGCCAGCTTCTTCCATGGGGCCTTCGTTGCCCATCATGGCGTCGTAGCTCTGTTCCATGCGGTCCATGCCTTCATCGAACGCTTCGCCGGCTTGCTCGCCCGGACCCGGGTCGCCACAGGCGGCCAGCGCAAAGGACGTCACCAGAGCGATCCCGGCAATATGCAGCTTGTTCATAACCTTTCCTCCATGTATTCAGGAAACTGACGATGTTGATCGTACGTGCTTTTAGTAGAAATTAAGAGATCAAAGTTTGTCGGCAAGGCAAGGTTTAACACTAATTTGTATTTACTGCATCAATTAAACGTTCTTTCGCGATAGCCATGAACTGCGACAACGCCTTGCCGCGATGACTCAGCCGGTGCTTGTCGCGCGGCGCCATCTCGGCCGCACTACACCCGGCTTCAGGCACGAAAAAATGCGGGTCATAGCCAAAGCCGCCGTCACCGGTCGGCGTCAGTTGTATTTCGCCTTCCCAGCTGCCCTGGCAAATCACCGGCACCGGATCGTCGGCATGGCGCATGAACACGATCACACATTGGTAGCGTGCCCGGCGGGGAGCATCGGGCAGTGCGCGCAGGCTGTCCACCAGCTTGCGGTTGTTGTCGGCATCGCTGGCGGCGGGGCCGGCAAAGCGGGCGGAATAAATGCCCGGCGCGCCCTGCAGGGCGTCCACTTCCAGCCCGGAGTCATCGCTGATGGCGGGCAGCCCGGTCAGACGTGCGGCATGACGCGCCTTGATGATGGCGTTCTCAACGAAGGTGAGACCGGTTTCCTCGGCGTCGGGCACTTCAAAGTCGCTTTGCGGACGAACGGTGACGCCCAGCGGCGCCAGAATGTCCGCCAGTTCGGCCAGCTTCTTGCGGTTGCCCGATGCCAGTACCCATTCCATCTGCACGATTCCCTGATCAGTAGCTGACGCGATAAATGGCGATTTCGCCAAACACATTTGGCCACAAGCGTGTGCCCAGTCCCGAGGCATGGTCGTTGTTCAACACCAGGCGGTCGAGCACCTTGTAGCCACTCTTGCGGCAATGGGTATCGAAATCCTGCACGGTGCACAGGTGGATATTGGGGGTGTCATACCACTGATGCGGCAGCCGCCGCGAGACCGGCATGCGACCCTTGAAGAACAGGTAACTGCGCACGCGCCAGTGGCCGAAGTTGGGAAAGGTGACGATGGCTTCGCGGCCCACGCGCAGCATCTCGGCCACCACCTTGTCGGGGCGTTGCACGGCTTGCAGGGCCTGGGTCATCAGCACGTAATCGAAGCGGCCGTTGGCAATGTTGCCCAGGCCCTCGTCGATATCCTGTTCGATCACATTAACGCCGCGCTCGATACAGCGGGCAATGTTGTCCTGATCAATCTCCAGGCCATAACCGCGCACCTGACGGGTGTCGCGCAGGTTGGCCAGCAGGTGGCCATCGCCGCAGCCCAGATCCAGCACGCTGGCGCCCTCGGGAATCCAGTCGCGAATCAGGGCCAGGTCAGGGCGCAGGGGAGCTTCCGTGATATCGGTCATGCGCGCGCCTCCAGGTCGTTGGCGATACGTCGCATCCAGGCGCCCAGCAGGCGGGTGTACTCGGGAATATCCAGCAGGAAAGCGTCGTGGCCCTTGTCGGTGTCCACTTCGGCATAGCTGACATCGCGACCCACGGCCATCAGGGCGCGGACGATTTCTTCCGAGCGCTCGGGGGCGAAACGCCAGTCCGAGGTAAAGGACACTACCAGGAACGGGCAGCGAGCCTGGGCTACGGCCTGATCCAGCGAGTCTCCAAAATCCCGCGCGGGATCATAGTAATCCAGCGCCTTGGTCATCAGCAGGTAGGTGTTGGCGTCGAAGTTGCGCGAAAAGGTTTCGCCCTGGTGGCGCAGGTAGCTTTCCACCTGGAATTCCACATCGAAGCCGAAATGAAAACGCCCGCTGCGCAGGTCGCGGCCGAACTTGGCGCGCATGGCGTCGTCGCTCAGGTAGGTGATGTGCCCGACCATGCGCGCCAGGATCAGGCCCTGACGCGGATAGGTGTCGTGCAGATAGTAGCGGCCGCCATGGAAATTCGGATCCGTCAGGATCGACTGCCGGGCCACCTCGTTGAAGGCAATGTTCTGTGCCGACAGCTTGGGAGCCGAGGCGATCACGGCGGCATGGGCCACCCGCTCGGGGTAATCGATGGCCCATTGCAGCGCCTGCATGCCACCCAGGCTGCCGCCGATCACCGCAGCCCAGGTGTGGATGCCGAGCCGGTCGGCCAGACGTGCCTGGCTGTTGACCCAGTCCTTGACCGTGACCATCGGAAAGTCGGGGCCCCAGGGCTGGCCGCTCTCGGGGTTGATACTGGCGGGGCCGGTGGAGCCGTGGCAACCGCCCAGATTATTCAGTGACACCACAAAGAAGCGATTGGTATCGATGGGCTTGCCCGGGCCGATACAGCTGTCCCACCAGCCGGGCCGCTTGTCCTGCTCACTGTGGTAGCCCGCAGCGTGGTGATGCCCGGACAGCGCGTGGCAAATCAGCACGGCGTTGGAGGCGTCGGCGTTGAGGGTGCCGTAGGTCTCGTAGATCAGCTCGTAAGCGGGCAGCACGCGATGGCATTCCAGCTCCAGCGGCTGGTCAAAATGCATCACGGCGGGCTTTACCAGGCCCACTGAGCCGGGGGCATGAACGTCAGGCATCGGTGTCCGGGCATCCAGAACTAAAGAGCGCAAGTCTAAACACGGGTGCCCGGCGCTGCAATGAAGGGGCCGTATGCGGGGGCTGTCATGGGCTGAACCACAGGCGCGGATCGTCCAGCGGGGTAGCGGCGGGCAGCAGTGGATTGTCGAGTATCAAGTGGCGCCGGTTGGCCAGGTCCGAGCGTGCCAGCGCGTCGCGCTGGATCGGGTGCTCGTGAAAAAGTCGCAGGAAGCTGCCGTCATCCAGTGCCCGTCGCAGTCCGGTATCGATGCGCTCGGCCAGGCTGGCATTATCCGGATGCACGAAAAAATAGCTGGCGGTTGGATAATAAAGCAGGATGCCGGGGGCGACCGTCAGGCGCTTTTCGGGGCGTGCCTCCAGTTCGGCCCAGGCCTCGATGGCCATGCGTGGCAGATAGTCGAAGCGGCCTTGCTCCAGCATGCGGAACAGGGGCTCATAGTCGGACACGCGCTCCACCGGCAGGTCATTGGCGGCCAGGATGTCGGCATCGGGCCAGTCATGCCCCTGACCCGCGCGCAGCGTGCGCAGTGCTGACAGATCGGTGATGCTGGCAAACCGGTCCTGGTCCTCTTCGCGAATCAGCAGCAGGCGGTAGCCGCTCAGGCCGCGTTCAATGGGGATGCGCACGGTGCGCAGCCGCGCTTCCCGCGTGGGCGTGGTCATGGTCCACACAACATCCAGGGTCTGCCCGGCGGCCAGTTCGCTCAGGGCGCGGCTTTGTGGCATGGGCGCGCGGGCGCCTTCCAGGCGGAAAGGGCCGTGACTGTCGAGGGTCTGGTCCAGGGCCAGCTTGAGCAAGGCGATGAAGTAGCTGTTGCGGCGGTCGCTCTGGTCATCGTCGTAGATATGCCGCACCACCGTCGGTGTTGAGGTTGTTGGCGTTGGCGAAGAGAGCGCTGGAGAGGCGAGCACGGGGGAGGTTATGGCCAGTGCGCTGGCCATCAGGGCGGGGCATGCCAGGCCATGCCACCATGGCTGCTGTCGGCTCGGTAACGGCATCCCCTTGCCCCCTTTTTTGTTGCGACCGGCTTTGTCGCGGCCGGGTCAGCGATCCTCGCGCTGTACGGTGCGTGTCCGCCCGTTTTCGTCGATGGCCACAAAAGTGAACAGGCCCTCGGTCACCTTGGCGACCTCGCCCATGCTGCGAATCCACACTTCCACGCGAATGCGCATGGAGCTGCGACCCACATCAAGCAGGTCGGTGTAGCAGCTGACCACGGCACCGATGGGTACCGGGCGCAGGAACGCCATGGAATCGATGGCCACTGTGGCAATGCGCCCCCGAGCGGCCTTGCGCGCGCACACGGCGCCCGCGAGGTCCATCTGCGACACCAGCCAGCCGCCGAAGATATCGCCGTTCCAGTTGGCGTCCTGGGGCATGGCGATGGTCTGGATGGCCAGCTCGCCGGTCGGTTGTGGATCGTCGTCGCGTTCGTCGGTCATGGTGTTCTCAGCGATAGAGCAGATCGGGCAGCCAGGTCACCAGTGATGGCCACAGGGCCAGAAGTACCAGTAACGTCAGCTGAATAATAATAAAGGGTATCACGCCGCGATAGATTGCGCCGGTGGAGACCTCCTTGGGCGCCACCCCGCGCAGGTAGAACAGCGCAAAGCCGAACGGCGGGGTCAGGAACGAGGTCTGCAGGTTCAGGGCGATCATGATGCCCAGCCAGACCGGGTCCAGCCCCATCATCAGCAGCACCGGCGCCACGATGGGCACCACCACAAAGGTGATCTCGATGAAATCGAGGATAAAGCCGAGCAGGAAGATCAGCAGCATGACCACCAGCATGGCGCCGAAGGCGCCCCCGGGCAGGCTGCCCAGCAGGCGCTCCACCGCGTCGCCACCGCCATAACCGTGGAACACCAGGGTAAAGATGGAGGCGCCGATCAGGATCATGAATACCATGCTGGTGACCCGGGTGGTGCCCCGCATGACATCACGCAGGCGTGCCAGCGTCAGTTCACCGCGCAGCAGGGCCAACAGCAAAGCACCCAGCGCGCCCACGGCGGCGGCCTCGGTGGGGGTGGCCTTGCCCGCCAGAATGCTGCCCAGCACGGCGGCGATCAGTAGTAGCGGCGGCAACAGGCTGGTGACCAGGGCGCGCCCCAGCGGCGGCTCGCCCTCGGCGGCGCGCCAGGGCACCGCTGGCGCGCGCTGCGGATGGCGCAAGGCGGTGAACAGGATCAAGCCTACATAAAGCAGCACCAGCAACAGCCCGGGCACGATGGCCCCGGCAAACAGGTCGCCGATAGACACAGTGTCGAAGGACCAGAGCCCCTGGCGCAGCTGTGCCTGTTGATAGGCGGTGCTGAGCACGTCGCCAAGCAGCACCAGAGCGATCGACGGCGGGATCATCTGGCCCAGAGTGCCGGTGGCGCAGATCAGGCCGCTGGCCATGTCCGGCCGGTAGCCCTGGCGGATCATGGTCGGCAGCGCCAGCAGGCCCAGGGTTACCACGGTGGCGCCGACAATGCCGGTGCTGGCGGCCAGCAGGGCGCCGACCACCACCACGGCAATGGCCAGCCCGCCGGGTAGCGGCCCGAACAGGCGCGCCAGGGTTCTCAGCAGATGTTCCGCGATGCGCGATTTCTCCAGCATCATGCCCATGAACACGAACAGTGGTACGGCAATCAGGGTGCTGTTGCTGAAAATGCCGAACAGACGATTGGGCAGCAATCCCAGCTCACTGGCATCGAAGGCGCCGAGCAGGATACCGGCGAAGGCAAACAGCAGCGCAACGCCGCCGAGGGTAAACGCCACCGGGTACCCGGCCATGAGCACCAGGCAGACCGTCAAGAACAGTAGCAGCGCGATCCATTCCATCAGTGATCGCCTCGCGCGGGCGGTTCACCGCCAGTCAGGGTCAGCAGGGCGCGCAGTGCTTCGGCCAGGCCCTGTATACACAGCACCACCGGCAGCACCAGCAGCAGGCTTTTGAACACATAAAGATAAGGCAGGCCACCGGCTTCTGCGGAACCTTCGCGGCGCGCCCAGCTGACCTGCACGTAATCCAGACTCATGACGAACAGGGTGATGGCCAGCGGCAACAACAGCAGCAGACTGCCCAGCAGGTCGACCCGGGCGCGGGCCTGCTGACTCATGCGCTGATAGAAGATGTCGACGCGGACATGATCGTTGCGGGCCAGGGTGTAGCCCGCACCGAGCACGAACAGGGTGGCATGCAGATACAGAACGGATTCCTGCAGGGCGATGCTGCCGACGCCAAAGCCATAGCGCAGCACCACGCTGGTCATCATGACCAGCACCACGGCCAGCGCCAGCCAGCTCACCAGCCGGCCCACCGTCAGGCTGAAGGCCTCGCAGCCGCGCAGCAGTTGCCGGGCTGTGTTCTGCCACCCCGTCACGTCCTTTCCCCCACTGATGATCCCGTTTCCGGCTGACCGGCCGGGTCGCGCAGTATAGCGGCTGGCTGCTGTTCAATAAATCGCCGTGCATGTCATGGAATAGTCACAATGCCCGCCTATAGTCCGGCATCAGGTGCAGGATGACTGCGAACCTGACAAATTGGGGAAACCTGGAGAATTCAGTATGAAACTGCGTAAGGCGATCACCGCAGCCGCGGTAGCCATCACCACCACCTTCAGCGGCTTTGCCGTTGCCGACGTGGACCCGAAACTGCCGGCATATCAGCGCGTGGGCGGTGTATCCGGTAACGTGAACAGCATCGGTTCCGACACCCTGAACAACCTGATGACCCTGTGGGCTGAAGAGTTCAACAAGTTCTACCCGAACGTGCGCGTTCAGGTTCAGGGCGCTGGCTCCTCTACCGCACCGCCGGCCATCACCGAAGGCACCGCCAACCTGGCACCGATGAGCCGCGCCATGCGTGACTCTGAAATCCAGGCGTTCGAAAACCGCCACGGCTACAAGCCGTATGCAGTGCCGGTAGCGATCGACATGGTGGCGGTCTATGTGAACAAGGACAACCCGATCGAGGGCATGACCCTGGCTCAGGTGGATGCCGTATTCTCCTCCACCCGTCGCTGTGGTCATCCGGAAGACATCACCCGTTGGGGCCAGCTGGGCCTGACCGGCGCCTGGGCCAACCGTGATTTCACGGTGTACAGCCGTAACGCGGTATCCGGCACCTACGGTTACTTCCGCCAGAACGCGCTGTGCGACGGTGACTTCAAGGCCAGCGTGAACGAGCAGCCGGGTTCCTCTGCCGTGGTGCAGGGTGTGGCTGAGTCCATCAACGGTATTGGCTACTCCGGTATCGGCTACATCACCTCTGGCGTGCGCACCGTGCCGCTGGCCCGTGAAGCTGGCCAGCCGTTCGCTGACACCACCGCAGAAAACGCAGCCACCGGCGACTACCCGCTGGCCCGCTTCCTGTACGTGTACGTGAACAAGGCCCCGAATGGCCAGCTGGACCCGATCACCCGCGAGTTCGTGAAGCTGATCCTGTCCAAAGAAGGCCAGGAAGTGGTGGTGCGTGATGGCTACGTGCCGCTGCCGGAGGCTGAGGCCGCCAAGCACCGCAAGGCGCTGGGTCTGTAACACGCTGATTCAAAAAAGAAAAAAGAACGCCGGGCTTTGCCCGGCGTTTTTCTTTGACGCTTCCTTCATTTATTGCGCTCATTGTCATATTGCTGTCATTTAGGGGGGCTAGCCTGCGGGCTCGGATTCAGCTTGCCGGACCCAGACCTATGACGGACTCATCTCTTCCCAGCGCACCGGCCTCCAGTGGCTTCCGCCACTTGTTGCCCGATGCCGCGGCGCGCAAGAAGCAGCGCAGCCGCCGGGCGCTCAAGGACAAACTATCAGCTTTCGGAATTTCCCTGGCAGGGTTGGGCGTGGTGGGCGCCCTGGCCCTGATTTTCGTCTACCTGTTCAGTGAAGTGGCGCCGCTGTTGCGGCCGGCTTCCATTGATGCGCAGATCGGCTACAGCCTGCCGGAGCCGGAAGCAGAGACCGTGCACCTGACCCTGGACCGCTACCAGGAAATCGGCATGCAGGTTACCCGCGATGGGCGAGTGATCTTCTTTGATGCCGACAATGGTGGCTTCCGCTCTGCCTTTCAGGTGCCGATTCCGGAAGAGTCCACGGTGACCAGCTTTGGTCAGGGCGAGAAGCGCGACGGCTTGCTCGCTTTTGGCCTTGATAATGGCACGATCGTGGTGGCGAAGGTCGAGTATGAGCTGACCTACCCCGAAGGTACTCGGGTTACGGTGCCCAAGCTGACCTACCCGCTGGGCGAAGAACCGGTCGTGGTCGATGACGACGGCCAGGCATTGCTTCATGTGGCTATTCAGGAGAGTAGCCGAGGCACTGTGGCGGTTGCCAAGACGGCTGATCGCCGCTTGCTGGTCAACAGCTACCGGACCCAGCGCAACATCTTTTCCGGGGAAGTTCGGGTGACGGCGAGCCGTGCCGAAATGCCCGCTTATCCCGGAGACGTCAACGGGATTCTGGTGGATGGCAGCCAGCGCAATGTGTTCATCGCAGATCCGACAGGTTTTCTGACCTACTACGATATTTCCGACATGACCGCGCCGCGGATGGTGCAGCGGGTACGTGTGGTGCCGGAGGGGGCCGGCGTGACCGCCATGACGTTCCTGGCGGGTACGGTGTCGCTGATTGTGGGCGGCTCGGACGGTTCTCTTTCGCAATGGTTCCTGGTGCGGGACGAGCAGAACCAGAACGCATTAAGCCGTGTTCGCAACTTTGTGGGTCACCAGCAAGCCGTGACCGCTCTGGATTCTGAATATACCCGCAAGGGTTTTCTCAGCGGCGCCGAGGATGGCACCCTGGGTATTCACTTCGCGACGTCCAGCCGCACGCTGCTGAAAGAGCGTGTGCTGCAAAGCCCGATTGCCGCCATTGCCATATCACCGATCAATGGCCGCATGCTGGTGCTGGATCAGATGGGCGGCGTGCATCCGCACCGGGTGGAAAACAGTCATCCGCAAGTGTCATTCCGGTCTCTGTGGCAGCGGGTCTGGTACGAAGGGCGCGGCGAGCCGGAGTTTGTGTGGCAGGCTTCTTCAGCTACTGATGAATTCGAGCCGAAAATGAGCCTGGTGCCCCTGACCGTAGGCACTCTGAAGGCGGCGTTCTTTGCCATGCTGATCGCGATGCCAGTGGCGGTGATGGGCGCCATCTACTCGGCCTACTTCATGACGCCGCGCATGCGCGGGGTGGTGAAGCCGAGCATCGAGATCATGGAGGCATTGCCCACTGTGATTCTCGGCTTCCTGGCAGGTCTCTGGCTGGCGCCCTTTATCGAAGACAACCTGCCCGTGGTCTTCACCATGCTGTTCGGCTTGCCGCTGGGCATGTTGCTGGTGGGCTACATCTGGTACCGCCTGCCGCAGCAATACAAGAATTACATTCCCCAGGGCTGGGAGGCGGCCACGCTGATTCCGGTCATTCTATTGATCGGCTGGATCTGTGTAGAGAGCAGCCCCTATATCCAGCTCTGGTTCTTCGATGGTTCCATGCGTCAGTGGTTCACCGACCAGGGCATTACTTATGACCAGCGAAACGCGCTGGTGGTGGGTATCGCCATGGGCTTCGCCGTGATTCCAACCATCTTCTCGATTGCTGAAGACGCGGTGTTCAACGTGCCGAAGCATCTGACTCAGGGCTCGCTGGCATTGGGGGCCACTGCCTGGCAGACCGTCATGGGTGTGGTGTTGCCCACTGCCAGCCCGGGCATTTTCTCTGCCGTGATGATCGGCTTCGGCCGCGCTGTCGGGGAAACCATGATCGTGGTGATGGCGACCGGTAACAGCCCGGTGGTCAACTTCAATATCTTCGAAGGCATGCGTACTTTGTCGGCCAACGTGGCCGTGGAGCTGCCGGAAACGGCGGTCGGCAGCACCCACTTCCGCGTGCTGTTCCTGGCAGCGCTGGTGCTGCTGGTCATGACCTTCATCGTCAACACCATTGCCGAAATCGTGCGCCAGCGTCTGCGCGCACGCTACAGCAATCTGTAATCGGGGGCCCCAATGAGCACGAAGCAATCCTGGTTCAAGAGTGGCACCCCGTGGATCTGGCTGAACGGCGGTGCGGTGGCGCTGAGTATCGTGATGGTAGCGGGGCTGCTGGGCCTGATCGCGGTGCGTGGTCTGTCCCACTTCTGGCCTACGGATATCGTCAAGTTTGAATATACCCAGCGCGATGGTACACCGGAAGTCGTGATGGGCGAGGTGGTTCGAAGTCAGGTGCTGCCGGGTACGGTGGTCATCGACTCTGGCCGTGCTGATCTGGCACAGCCGGATGATCTGGTGACGCGTTTTCTGATCAAACGTGGTAACCGGGATATCAACAGCCGCGACTTTATGTGGTACCTGCAACCGGCCATGGGTGAGATGACACGGCCGAAGAATGCCATCGTGCTGGAGCGGCGCGAGTGGGGTAACTTCTACGGGCTGCCGGTGGCGATCCGTGAAGGTGATCAGGTGGTCGCGGAAGGTGATGCCGTGATACCGGAATTGCGGTCACGTCTGCGCCGTGCCCAGGCGATTCGCGATGATATTCGCCATATCGAGCGTGTCGAAATTGGCGATATCAACCATCGCATGGAGCAGATCCGCCTGGGGACCCGGCGTATCCAGCTGAATGATCGTCTCTCGGAAGACGAGCAAGCGCGCCGTATCGCAGAGCTGGAAAGCGGTCGGCAGGCACTGGATGACGAGTATGCCGTGGTGCAGGACCGTCTTGACCAACTGATCCGCGAGGCGAGCCGCGATACGCTGGTGGCCCAAACCGGCGATGGTCAGGAGGTGCTGATCAGCCTCCGTGATATCGTTCGTGCCACACAGCCCAATCAGCTGTCGCTGTTCGGCAAGATCGGAAACTACGTGGATCGCTTCTGGGAATTCATGAGCGGTGATCCGCGCGAAGCGAATACGGAAGGCGGCATCTTCCCCGCCATCTTCGGTACCGTGACCATGGTGTTCCTGATGAGCCTGGTGGTGACACCGTTCGGCGTGCTGGCGGCCATCTACCTGCGCGAATATGCCAAACAGGGCCCGGTGCTCAAGGCGATCCGGATTTCGGTGTATAACCTGGCGGGTGTGCCGTCGATTGTGTACGGCGTATTCGGCCTCGGCTTCTTCGTCTATACCATTGGCGGCAGCATTGACCAGTTGTTCTATCCGGAATCGTTGCCGGCACCGACCTTCGGCACGCCAGGGCTGCTGTGGGCATCGTTGACACTGGCGCTGCTCACATTGCCGGTGGTGATTGTGTCCACCGAAGAGGGGCTGTCGCGTATTCCCAGCACCATCCGTCAGGGCTCGCTCGCGCTCGGCGCCACCAAGGCAGAAACCCTGTGGCGTGTGGTCGTGCCGTTGGCGACGCCCGCGATGATGACCGGGATGATTCTGGCGATTGCCCGGGCAGCAGGTGAGGTGGCACCGTTGATGCTGGTGGGTGTGGTGAAGCTGGCGCCGACGCTGCCGGTCGACAGCTACTTCCCCTTCATCCATCTGGATCGCAAGATCATGCATCTGGGCTTCCACATCTATGATGTCGGCTTCCAGAGCCCGAATGCCGAGGCGGCCCGGCCGCTGGTCTACGCCACCGCGCTGGTGCTGGTGGGAATCATCGTGGTGCTGAACCTGACGGCGATCAGCATCCGTAACCGACTGCGCGAGAAGTACCGCGCTGATTCGGACTGAAGATCGCCGGGGAGCAAAGACATGTCAGACGAAAATACTGAACAGAGCGGGAACAAGGCCATGACGTCACGCGAGCACATTACCCACGGATTCAACACCGGCGAGCTGCGCAAGGGTGATGCGCCGCATCTGAGCCTGGCCAACGAAACCATCAAGCTGGATGTCCAGCATCTGAATCTTTTCTACGGTAATGATCAGGCGCTCAAGGACATCAACCTGACGATTCCGGAGAAGAAGGTCACGGCCTTTATCGGACCTTCCGGCTGCGGCAAGTCCACCTTGTTGCGCTGCTTCAATCGCATGAACGATCTGGTGGACATCTGCCGCATCGAAGGCAAGATCCTGATGGATGACAAGGATATCTATGCCCGGGGTGTGGACGTGGCCGAGCTGCGCCGCTCCATCGGCATGGTGTTCCAGAAGCCGAACCCGTTCCCGAAAACCATCTACGAGAACGTGGCGTATGGTTTGCGCCTGCAAGGGGTCAAGTCCAAGCGCATCCTGGACGAGGTGGTGGAAAAATCGCTGCGCGGTGCCGCCCTGTGGGATGAAGTGAAGGATCGTCTGGACGATAACGCATTTGGCCTGTCGGGTGGTCAGCAGCAGCGTCTGGTGATTGCCCGCGCCATCGCCATCGAGCCGGAAGTGATTCTGCTCGATGAGCCGGCCTCGGCGCTGGATCCGATCTCGACGCTGAAAATCGAAGAGCTGATCAACGAACTGAAATCGCAGTACACCATCGTGATCGTGACCCATAACATGCAGCAGGCCGCACGAGTGTCCGACTACACTGCCTTCATGTATATGGGTGAGCTGGTGGAATACGGCGATACCGATTCGCTGTTCACCAACCCGTCGAAGAAGCGGACCGAAGACTACATTACCGGCCGCTACGGCTGAGCCGGCCTGACAGAGAGAGCGGATCATGGACAAGGATACTTATCAGCATCATATTTCCCAGGCCTTCAACAAGGACCTGTCCACCGTGCGCAATCACCTGATGGAGATGGGCGGCCTGGTGGAAAAGCAGGCGGCCGATTCCCTGGATGCGCTGCTCAAGGGCGACTCCGGTATGGCGGAAAACGTCCTGCTGGTGGAAGACCGTATCAACAAGCTGGAAATGATGATCGACGAAGAATGTTCGCGAATCATCGTGCTGCGCCAGCCTGCGGCTTCGGACCTGCGCATGATCGTGGCCATCTCCAAAGCGGTGGCCGACCTGGAGCGGATCGGTGACGAGTCGGCGAAGATTGCCCGCCTGGCGATCCAGCTGGCCGAAGAGGGCGAGTCGCCGCGCGGTTACGTGGAAGCACGTCATATCGGCAATCATGTGCGCCGCATGCTGCACGACGCGCTGGATGCCTTTGCCCGTTTTGATGTCGACAAGGCCGTAGAAGTCGCTGCCGAAGACGACACCGTGGATCTGGAGTACCGCAGCGCCATGCGCTCACTGGTGACCTTCATGATGGAAGATCCGCGCTCCATTACCCGGGTGCTGAACGTCATGTGGACGCTGCGCTCCCTGGAGCGGATCGGTGACCATGCGCGCAACATTTGCGAGCAGGTGGTCTATCTGGTGCAAGGCAAGGATGTGCGCCACATCAGCAGTGAAAAAATGCAGGAACAGGTCCGCAACGGCAAATAACGGCCGTTCTGTCGGCGCCCGCAGGCCGGATTTCATCCGGCCTGCGGGCTCATCTGCATATCAGGCTTGACTGGCATATCCGCTTATCCGAATATATGGATGCAATAAGCCGCCGCAGGAGCTGCCGTGCCCGCCACATCCCTGTCACTCACCCCGGCCATGCTGTGCAAGTGCCTCGGCGACGAGACGCGCCTGCGCGCCATGCTGTTGCTGCATCGCTTCGGCGAACTGTGCGTTTGCGACCTGGTCAGCGCGCTGGCGTTGCCGCAGTCCACCGTATCACGGCATCTGGCCCAGCTACGCCAGTGCGGCCTGGTCAGTGACCGTCGCGCCGGGCAATGGGTGCACTACCGGCTCAATCCGGCGTTGCCGGACTGGGCGGCCCGGGTGCTCGACGAGTTATGCCTGGCCGCTGCCGACGCCAACGCTGACCTGATGACCCGTGCCGAGGGCTGTTGCCCTGTGGCCGCCACTGCCTGAGGAGGCGTCATGCCCTTACCCCTGCGTATTCTGTTTCTGTGCACCGGCAATTCCTGCCGTTCGATCATTGCCGAAGGGCTGGCCAATCACCTGGGTGAGGACCGGATTCAGGCGTTCAGCGCGGGCAGTCAGCCCACCGGCAAGGTGAATGCCCACGCACTGGCCGTGCTGGCGCGTCACGATGTGCCGATGGCTAACCCGACCTCGGATTCCTGGGATGCGTTCGAAGGCCAGGATTTTGATCTGGTGATTACCGTGTGTGACAACGCCGCCGGGGAGAGCTGCCCGATCTGGCTGGGCCAGACCCTGAAAGCTCATTGGGGTGTGCCGGACCCGGCCCATGTCGAGGGCGAACAGGCAGTGATCGATCGCGCCTTCGAGCTCACCTACCAGCAGATGCATTGCCGTATCAGCCGCCTGTTGTCGTTGCCCCTGGATCAGATGACCACCGAACAACTGGCGCACGAGCTGGATGATATCCAGCGTCGTTGCGATTGATCACAGGGGTTCCGGAATGGGTGTTTTCGAGCGATTTCTGAGTGTCTGGGTTGCGCTGGGCATTCTCGGTGGGTTGCTGCTGGGGTTGGCCGTTCCGGCGCTGTTTGAGGGAGTGGCCGGGCTGGAGTATGCCCACGTCAATCTGGTGGTGGCCGTATTTATCTGGGCCATGATCTACCCGATGATGGTGCAGGTGGATTTCACCGCCATGCGTGATATCCGCCGTCAGCCTCAAGGCATCTGGCTGACGCTGGTGGTCAACTGGCTGATCAAGCCCTTTACCATGGCGGCTCTGGGCTGGCTGTTTTTCCGCGTGCTGTTTGCTGATCTGGTAGACCCGGCTTCGGCGAATGAATATATCGCTGGCATGATCCTGCTGGGCGTGGCGCCCTGCACTGCCATGGTGTTTGTCTGGAGTCAGCTGACCAAGGGCGACCCCAACTACACGCTCGTGCAGGTGTCGATCAACGACATCATCATGATCTTTGCCTTTGCGCCCCTGGCCGCCTTTCTGCTCGGCATTACCGACATCACGGTGCCATGGGAAACCCTGCTGCTGTCGGTGGGGCTGTATGTGGTCCTGCCGCTTGTCGCCGGTGTGCTGACCCGGCGAATGCTCGAACAGCGCGGCGGTGATGCGGCGGTCAGCACCTTTCTGGCCCGGGTCAAACCCTGGTCGATCGTCGGCCTGATCGGCACCGTGGTGCTGCTGTTCGGCCTGCAGGCGCCGACCATCATCAGCGAACCCTTCGTGATTCTGCTGATTGCCGTGCCGCTGCTGATCCAGAGCTACGGTGTTTTCATCATTGCCTACGGCGGCGCCAAGCTGCTCAGGCTGCCACATAACGTGGCCGCACCGGCCGGGCTGATCGGCACCTCCAATTTCTTTGAGATGGCGGTGGCCGTGGCGATTTCCCTGTTTGGCCTGCACAGCGGCGCCGCGCTCGCCACCGTGGTGGGGGTGCTGGTGGAAGTGCCGGTGATGCTGACGTTGGTAGCGCTGGCCAATCGCACCCGTCACTGGTTCGACAACGAGCCGTCGGGCAGCCCCGTTGAACAGCAATCCTGAGGCCTTTCACCATGCAGGACATTGACCTTCCGAATCTCGATCGTGACAGCTTTGCGGTGCCGACCAGCGAGCAGGTCTTCCAGGCCACGCCCTCGTCGCACAGGCCACGTATATTGCTGCTCTACGGGTCATTGCGGCAGCGTTCGTTCAGCCGCCTGGTGGTCGAGGAGGCTGCACGCCTTTTGCAGGCCATGGGCGCAGAAATCCGCGTGTTCAATCCTGCCGGCTTGCCGTTGCCGGACAGCGAAGACGCCAGTCACCCGAAAGTCGCTGAACTGCGCGAACTGGTGACCTGGAGTGAAGGCATGGTCTGGTGTTCGCCAGAACGACACGGCGCCATGACCGGCATCATGAAGACGCAGATCGACTGGATCCCGCTGTCACTGGGCGCAGTGCGCCCCACGCAGGGCAAGACGCTGGCGGTGATGCAAGTGTGCGGCGGCTCCCAGTCTTTCAATGCGGTCAATCAGTTGCGGGTACTGGGTCGCTGGATGCGTATGTTGACCATTCCGAACCAGTCTTCAGTGCCCAAGGCATACCTGGAATTCGACGACAACGACCGCATGAAACCGTCGCCGTTCTACGACCGCGTCGTGGACGTCATGGAAGAGCTGATGAAGTTCACCCTGCTGACCCGCGACCGCAGTGACTATTTCACGGATCGCTACTCCGAGCGCAAGGAAACGGCCGAACAGCTCATGGCCCGCGTCAATCAGCGGGCCCTTTGAGGTTTACAGCCCTGTGAGCGTCAGCACGCCGAACAGGATAAACAGCGCGGCGCTGATGCGGTGCGCCCAGGCTTCGATGCGCGGGCTGGTGAGGCGGGCGCCGAGCCAGATCACCGGCACATTGGCGGCGACCATACCGAGCGTGGAGCCGCTGAGCACCGCCCAGTAGTCCTCAGGGAATCGTGCGGCCAGAGCGATGGTGGCCACCTGCGTCTTGTCGCCGATCTCGGCCAGGAAGAAGAGCACAAACGCCGCCGTGAAAGCGCCCCAGCGGCGGCGGTTATCAATCTCCTCGTCCTTGTCCGGGATCAGCATCCACAAGCCCAGCACGATAAAACTGCCGCCCAGCAGCCAGATCAGTAACTGGGTGGGCAGCCATCCCGCCAGCAGGGCACCAAGCCAGACAGACAAGCCATGATTCAGCAGGGTGGCCAGCAGGACGCCCGCCAGAATAAGCCAGGGCGCGCGGTAACGCTGTGCGAGGGCAAACGAGAGAAGTTGCGTCTTGTCGCCGATTTCCCCGATGGCAATCAGCGCGGTAGAGATGACAAAGGCTTCGGCCAGCATGATTATTGATCCTGGGGCGGGACTGAAAGATGGACACGGGACACAGGCACCCGTCCCGCCGGAGCGGTGCCTGTGTCCCGGGTCTTGTCAGTCCCGGCGGCCGAAGCCGGCGGGGTCACGCCGCCATGCCCTGTGGGGCAAGTGTGTTGACGACGCTCTGCAATCTGGATGGGGCAGCGACTACTCCCCCGGAACGGCCGGAAATATACCGGGAAATCCCGCCCCGGGCCAGTGCTCAGGCATAATGGCCTGATCGGACCCATTGCACCTGCACCCGGAGACTTGCCCATGGACGATGATCGTCTGGTGGATATCGAAACCAAACTCGCCTACCAGGAAGACCTGGTGCAGGCGCTCAATGGCGTGGTGGCACGCCAGCAACAACAGATCGACCAGCTGGAAAAAGCCTGCCGCAGCCTGATCGAGCATCTGAACAGTATGTCCGATGTGGTCAAGACATTGCAGCGGCCGGAAGACGAGATTCCGCCGCACTACTGAGCACGCTTATAGAGACCGATGCCATGCTGCTGTTGCCGAGTGCCCGCCCTTTGCGCCCCTGGGTCAGTCACTACTGGATCAGCCATACCGTTATGGCCGACAGCTATTCCGTGTTGCCGGATGGTTGTGTTGATCTGGTGTTCGCTGTCTCGGCCACACAGTGGCAGGTGCGTTTATACGGTACCAGCACAGCGCCTTGTCCGTTGGTGCTCAATGCGGGCACGACCTATCTGGGGGTCTGCTTTGCTCCCGGGCAGGCCCGGCATCTGCTGGATCTGCCCCTGGATAGCCTCACCGACACCGCATTGCCCGCTGCCGGGCTTGTCAGCCTACCTCTGGAGGCACTGGCCGAAGCGGTGCACAGGGAATCTCCGGCGCAGTTGGCGGCGCGCCTGGATCAGGCGCTGATGCAGCAACTTTTAGCCCTGCCCGCGCCGGATGGGCATGTCGACAAGGCGCTAGCGGGGCTACAACAGGGGCTGCCTGTGCAGACCCTGCTGGCCGACAGCGCGGTCGGCGCGCGTCAGCTGCAACGCCTGTTTCGGGAGCAGGTCGGCGTGTCGCTGCAGACGCTGGCCAGTATTCGCCGGGTACGTCGTCTGGCGCGGTGGCTGATCGCGGATCAGCAACGGTCCCTGGCAGATATCGCGCTGGCGGTGGGCTACACGGACCAGAGTCATATGAACCGCGCCTGTCGCCAATTGCTGGGCGTGACGCCGGCCACCCTGCGACGGGACCATGTCGCTTTTGTTCAAGCCGGGCAGGCCGCTCGCTAGCCATACTGTCGGCTCTGAGGATGTGCAGGAGCGTTGCCATGCATCTGTGGTGCGGTGTAATCACAAAGAAGGTGCGCGAAAGCCGGGATTTTTACGTGCGGCTGTTCGGCGCGGAGGTGCTGTTCGATGAAGACTGGTGTGTTGTGTTACGGCTGGGGGACAGCGAACTGGGTTTCATGCTGCCGGACCTGCCGCAGCAGGCCGTGCCTTTTCGTGGCGCCTATCCCGGTCAGGGTCTCTGGTTGACACTGGATGTCGCGGACGTGGATGCCGAGCACACCCGTATCATGGCGCTGGACGTGCCGATCGCCGTCAGCCTGCGTGATGAAGACTGGGGCGATCGACATTTCAGTGTGCTGGACCCGAACGGCATTGGCGTGGATGTTGTGACCCGGCGCTAGCCTTCGCCACGGTCGGCATTTTTCTGCAAGGTGTCCTGGTGCGCACGCTCCTTGCTCTTGTAGCCCAGATAAGTTTCCAGATCCAGTTCCTTGAGCTGCTCGGGATATTGCAGGGTCAGCGTGTGCCAGCGTGCCAGCCTTTCCTCGCGCTGACCGGGTTCAGGAGCCGCCAGAAAGGCTTCCAGCGCCAGATAGAACCGCATGGTGTTGCGTTCGACCATGCCACGCACCCCGCGTATGGGTGTGTTGTCGCTGCCTTCCTTGCTGAAACCGATACGGTGACGCCCGGCTGACGCAAAATAGATGCGCTGCGCAACACGGGTCGCCATATTGTAGTGCAGCGAATAGCTGACATGGGCCAGTGAGGTGTATTCATCCACCGGGACGGCCTGAATGACAATGCGGTAATCACGCGTGCCGAAAGGTCCGTCTGGTCCGTGCAGCACGGTGTTCAGATAATTTTCGCTGAAGCTGAACGTCTCGAAGACATAGTCGTTGCGCGTAGCCTCTTCCGGGCTCTGATAATAAAGGCGGCCGCTGTAGATGCTGACCCGCGTGGGTTCGCTGTTCATGTCCAGCACGCAGGCCTTGATGTTGAAGTGCAGGAAAATGATTTCGCACCAGCTGCGCTTGTCGGCCAGTTTTTGCCGCAGGGTGCTGAACGGGACATCGATCAACACATAGATGCCGCCCTGGACCTGATTGTTTTCTTCCCGTGATTCCACATAGATGGGTTCTGCGAAGTCCGCCTGGCGAATGGCCTTCAGCGCGGCCTCGGTATCAATCGGCGGTCGGCCGCTTTCATGGTGTTCGGCGGCTTTGGCGAAGGTGAGTGGTGAAACCAGCGATGACAACGCCAGTAGTGTGGCCAGCTTCAGGTGTCGTGCCAAACGATCACGTCGGTCCACGCTGCTTCTCCCCTCACAATGATCCTGCGTGCTTCGAGCATAGCAGGTCAGAGCCCGGACATCTTGAAGGCGGCCACCAGCAGCACCAGCACCAGCAGGCGACGTATGATCGGCACGCCCAGGCGCCGGGCGCCCAGCTCAGCGCCCAGCAGGCCACCCGCTGCGGCAGCCAGTGCCCACCAGGTGGCCTGGCCAGGCAATGGGGTGCCACTGGCCAGCACCCCGGCCAGCCCCGCCAGCGAATTGCACAGCACGAACAGCACCACCACACCGGACACTTCCCGGGTGGGGCTCCAGCGACCCAGCAGCAGCAACGGGCTCAGGAAAATACCGCCGCCGACACCTGTCAGCCCGGAGAGCAGGCCCAGCGCCCCGCCAGCGCCCAGCAACAGGGGCAGTGAGGGGGTGCGCATCGTCGCAGCGGGTGGGTCTGCCGGGTGACGCCATAACTGTATGGCCGCCCATAACAACACCAGGGCAACCAGTGGGCGGTAGCCGCCTGCGGGCAGCGTGATCAGGCCGCCCAGGAACGCCAGCGGAATGGCGCACAGCGCCAGGGGCCAGAACAGACGCGCATTGAACAGGCCCGCGCGCAGGTAGCGGATGGCCGCAATGCTGGCCACCACGATATTCATGATCAGCGCGGCAGGCCGCATTACTTCGGGAGGTACATCGTACAGCGCCATCACGGCCAGGTAGCCGGAGGCCCCGGCATGCCCCACGGCGGCAAACAGAATCGCAATCAGGAAAAAAAGCGGCAGCAGCAGGGTCATGCCGGGCTCGACGTGGCAGCTTCTTCGCTGGCCAGCCGGTGGCTGGGGAAATGACAGGTAAAGGTGCTGCCCCGGCCGGGTGTGCTGCGGATGTCCAGTTGGCCGTCGTGACGCAGCAGGACGTGCTTGACGATGGCCAGGCCGAGCCCGGTGCCGCCGGTTTGCGTGACGCGGCTGGAGTCCGGCCGATAGAAGCGTTCGGTGAGGCGCGGAATATGCTGGGCCTCAATGCCGACGCCGTCATCGGTCACCGACAGGTGGCCGCCCTGGTCGTCTTCCCACCAGCGAATGCGGATGTGGCCGCCTGCGGGCGTATATTTGACGGCGTTGGTCACCAGATTGGCGAAGGCACTGTGCAGCTCGGCACCGTTGCCAAGCAGGCCTGCACCCGGTGCGACTTCCAGTTGCACATCCTGCTGCTTGTCCGGGGCCATGGCCAGGGCGTCCTGCCGCAGTCGGCGCAACATGGGGGCCAGTGCCTGGCGCTCATTGTCGTGTTCGGCTTCGGTGCCCTCCAGACGTGCCAGCAACAGCAGATCATTCACCAGGGCTTCCATGCGCAGGCTTTGCTGGTTCATCTGGATCAGCGCCCGATGAACGCGTTTCTGTTCGGCGGGAACCGAATCCAGCAGGGTCTCCAGGTAACCCTTGAGCACCGTCAGCGGGGTTTTCAGTTCATGGCTGACGTTGCCGACGAAATCCTTGCGCATCTGTTCCAGGTTATGCAGCCGCGTCACGTCGCGCACAATCACCAGCCAGTCTCCCGCGCCGAAGCGAGTGATGGTGAACTCGAGCATGCGGTTCTCGTCGTTCGGGGCGGGCAACGCCAGCGGATGCTCGAAATTGCCATCCTTGAGGTAGGCGGCAAAGCGCGGATCACGAATCAGGTTGGTCAGTGTCTGTTGCTTGTCGTGCGGTGCCTTGAAGCCCAGTAGCCGGTCTGCGGCCCGGTTCCAGTACTCGATGCGGCCCTGGCGGTCGACAACGACAATGGCGTCGCGCAACGCCGTGATGGAGGTTTCTGCCCGGGTAATCAGGAATTCGAGTTCATCACGGGCTGCTTTCTCACGCCGCAACAGGTGGTACAGGCGATCAAACAGATCGCCCCATGCTCCCTGGCTTTCCGGGGGCGGTTTGCCTTGTTCATAGGTCACGACCCAGTGACTCAGGCGCATCAGTTGGCGGAGGTTGAATATCAGGCAGAGCGCTGTCGCCACCAGCACCGGCCACAAGCTGTCCAGCATCAGGGACAGCCCGGCACCGGCCAGTATGATCAGGGTGATGCGGCGTAGCTCCTGGCGAACGGTGGGGGTCACCGGCTGACTCTCCATGCGGGTCGGGTGTCCGCTATTGTACGCAAATGTACGGCCACTTCCGTGTCATGCCTGTGCCAGGCCGGTTGCAACCTGGTGGCAGCCCGGTTTCAGCGGGCGGATCAGGCGCGGGCGGTCTTGGTCGAGAACCGGTAGCCGGTGCCGCGCACGGTCTGGATGAAGCGGTCGAAGTCATACGGGGCCAGCGCCTTGCGCAGGCGGCGGATATGCACGTCGATGGTGCGATCTTCCACGTACACGTTGGCGCCCCAGACCTGATCCAGCAACTGGGTGCGTGAGTAGGCGCGTTCCTGGTGGCTCATGAAGAACTCCAGCAGGCGGTACTCGGTGGGCCCCATGTCCACGGGTTCGTCATTGGCGGTGATGCGGTGGCTGACCGGGTCCAGGCACAGTCCGTCGACCTCGATGGCCTTGTCGGCCGCGCCTGCGCTGCTGCGGCGCAGCACCGCCTTGATCCGGGAAATCAGTTCGCGGGTGGAGAACGGCTTGGTGATGTAATCATCCGCGCCCACGTCCAGCCCCTGGATCTTGTTGTCCTCTTCGCTCTTCGCGGTGAGCATGATGATCGGGATTTCGCTGGTGCTCTCGTCACGCTTGAGGCGACGCGCCAACTCAATGCCACTCACTGACGGCAGCATCCAGTCCAGCAGGACCAGCGCCGGGCGCTCATCGACAATGATCTCGTGAGCACGCTGGGCATTTTCGGCCTCCAGCACATCGAAATCAGCCATCTCCAGGGCGACGGCGACCATCTCGCGGATGGCCGGCTCATCGTCAACGATCAGTATGGTGTGCTTGCTCATGACAGCATCTGCTCTGCTTTGTACATGCGCCCATTAGATGGCCGTTTCATGACAAGCATATGACAGTGGCGCGATCAGCGGTACATCCTACAGATACTGCAACCACAGACCGGCAAACAGGGCCGCGCCGACCCACTGGTTGTTCAGGAAGGCGCGGAAGCAGCCCTCCGGCTGGCGATCACGGATCAGCCATTGCTGATAGACAAACAGCCCCGCCGCAACGGCCAGCCCCAGGTACCAGGTCCAGCCGAAATCCAGGCCCCGGCCCAGCAGCCACAGCGGCCACAGGGTCAGCACCTGGAGGACGCCGATGATCAGCCGGTCGGCCTCGCCGAACAGGATCGCCGTGCTCTTGATGCCCACCTTGAGATCATCTTCCCGGTCGCACATGGCGTACTGGGTGTCATAGGCCACGGTCCACAGCAGTTTGGCGACAAAGATCAGCCACGCTGCCGCCGGCAGGGTTTCCGTTTCAGCGGCAAAGGCCATCGGAATCGCCCAGGCAAAGGCGGCGCCCAGGAACAGTTGCGGCAGGAAGGTAAAGCGCTTCATGAACGGGTAGATGATGGCCAGCGCCGCGCCGCCGAAGGCCAGATAGAAGGTGAAGCGGTTGAGCTGCAGCACCAGAATCAGCGCGATCACCATCAACCCGGCAAACAGCATCAGCGCATCGCGCCCGCGCAGGGCCCCGGTGGCCAGCGGCCGTGCCTGGGTGCGCGTCACGTGGCCATCGAAATTCCGGTCAGCGTAGTCATTGATCACGCAGCCTGCCGCGCGCATCACGATCACCCCCAGTGTGAAGACGATGATGGTGCGCGCCGACGGGTTGCCCGCCCCGGCAATCCACACCGCCCACAGTGTCGGCCACAACAGCAGCAAGGTGCCGATGGGCCGATCCAGACGCATCAGTTGCAGCCAGGGCCAGAGGCGGGGAGCGCGGTGTTGCAGAGCGTCGAGCATGGGCGTCCTTGTGATCTCGTAGCGGTAAAGCAGCGAAGTGAGACGCCATGATAAAGAAGCAAGGGTGCCCGGGGTAGCCGCGGCTTCGACCCCGTCTCAGGGCGCGGTGGCGCGATCGCTGAGTGGCCAAAGCGCGGACAGGAACACTTCGGCGACCAGCAGCGGCTGGCCACGTTTGCGGAACAGCGACTGGCGCCCCCATGCCGGCATGTCACCCGCCGCAACGGGCAGTGTCTCGGGCGGGAAGGTGGCGGCCCAGACTGCGCAGCGCTGCGCCCCGGGGCGGCGAAACAGCTCCGCGCCCAAAGAGCGCCGCGCCATATGGCCCAGCACCCGGTTGGCCCCGCGCAGTGAGGCCAGCGGCAAGACACTGCGGGCATAGACCACCGGCACATCATCCACATGCAGGCAGACCTCCCGGATCAACGCGGCCCGGCGGGGCGGCAACCCCAGCAGGCGCGCCTCCTGAGCCGTGGGAGGCGCGATGCGCTGTTGCAACGGGTGCACACGGAAGTCGCCCAGCTTGCGCAGACGATGGGTCAGCGACCCTGCATCCGCCAGCCAGCCGGTGACCGGCGCCGGTGCCCGTACACGCGACAGCGGTTGCCAGCGGGGCTGGTCGGCGGCAAGCCAGGGGCTGGGGGCAAACTGGCGCACATCGTATCCCGTAAACGGGCTGGCGCGGCGCGCCAGCGAAGCGGAGGCAGCGCGCGGGTGTTGGCCCGGCGCCGAGGCACTTTGCATCAGCCGGAGCGCCTTGGCAAGCCGCGCCAGCGCTTGCTCCGGGGCCACGCTTCTTTGTCCGACGCTGACCGTAACGTCATTGATTTTTCACGGTGGCATGGCTAGTTTAGGCCCCTCTCCGAGCGGGGCTGATCGAACGACCGTTTGAAACAGCCCGTTCCCCCCGGATAACAGCATCCGCCGGACCTGCAGAACGGGTACCGATGCGGCACAGAGAGGGTCAACCATGAGAAAGTGGGAATGTGTGGTATGCGGCTTCATCTATGACGAAGCTGAAGGCCTGCCAGAAGAGGGCATCGCGCCGGGCACCGCCTGGGAAGATGTGCCGGACGACTGGGTTTGCCCCGACTGTGGCGTCTCCAAGGATGATTTCGAAATGGTAGAAATCTGATGACGGCCCCCATCGTCGTCATCGGCAGTGGCCTGGCCGGTTTCAACCTGGTCAAGGAACTGCGCAAGCTGGACAAGGACACGCCCATCGTCATGCTGACTGCGGACGATGGCCGTAACTACTCCAAGCCCATGCTGTCCACCGGCTTCACCAAGGGCAAGAGCGCCGATGAACTGGCGATGGCGGGCCCGGAGAAGATCGCTGAACAGTTCGGTATCACCCTGCGCACCCATGTCACCGTGACCGGCATCGACCGTGACGGCCATGCGGTACTGATCGGTGACGAGCGCCTGCCCTACGGCAAGCTGGTGCTGGCCTGGGGCGCAGATGTGTTCCGCCCGCCGGTCGAAGGCGATGGCCTGGACAAGGTCTACACCGTCAATGATCTGGAAGATTACGGCCGCTTCCGCGCAGCCGTAGAGGGCATGAAGACCCTTCTGATCGTCGGTGGCGGCCTGATCGGCTGCGAATTTGCCAACGACCTCACCAACGGCGGCTTCAAGGTGCATGTGGTGGAACCGGTGGGCCGCTGCCTGCCGACCTTCCTGCCCGAGACGGCCTCGAAGGCGGTGTCCGACGCACTGACTGAGCAAGGCGTGACGTTCCACTTCGGACCCTATGTGCAGCGCGTGGACGCGGTGGGCGACGGCGTGCGTGCGACCCTGTCCGACGGCAGCACCGTGGACGCCGACCGTGTCTTGTCCGCAGTGGGCCTTCGTCCGCGCATCGCCCTGGCCGAGCAGGCCGGGCTCAAGGTCAACCGCGGCATCTGCACCGACCAGACGCTTCGCACCAGCGACCCGGATATTTATGCACTGGGCGACTGCGCCGAAGTGGAAGGCCATGTACTGTTGTACGTGCTGCCGCTGATGGCGGCGTCCCGCGCGCTGGCGCAGACGCTGGCGGGCAACGAAACCCCGGTGAGCTACGGCGTCATGCCGGTGACCATCAAGACCCCGGCGTGCCCGGTGGTATGCGTGGTACCGCCGCAGGGCGTTGAAGGCGACTGGGACATCGAGGCCGACGGCCATAACGTGCGGGCGTTGTTCCGCGATGCCGACGGTCAGTTGCGCGGTTACGCGCTGACCGGCGAGGCGTGCAGTGAAAAAATGAAACTCAACAAGGAACTGCCGCCGCTGCTTGCCTGAACCGGCGAAGGGAGAAGCACATGAAATTCTGGCTGGTATTGCTCGTTCTCGGCTGGCGCTTGCGCTGGCTTGCCTGGCGCAATGCGGAATTCCGCAAGCAGCTGGAAAACCGCAATGTGCTGATGCAGTGGCGTACCAAAGCCGGTGCCCCGGCGCGCTGGTTCCATTTTGAGCCGGGCCGCGTACGTGTGAGCGGCGGTATCCATCCGGCGCCGACGGTTACGCTCAGCTTTGCCGATGCGGCTTATGCGTTCGCGACGTTGCAGAGAGCGAGCAAAAACCAGATGGCGTTCATGGAAGGGATGCAGCAGGGCAAGATCCGTATCGAAGGTGATCCGGGGCAGCTGATGTGGTTCATGACCCTGATGAAGTTTATTGCGCCTGGCAAGAAGAAGTAGCTTGTTGGTTTTTTTTCCATTCTGTTTTTTGTGGTGGTTGTGGCCCTCGGGGGGCGGGTAAGGGTTTTCTGGACACGCTGCAAGTACGTCCCTGTAAGCTCTCGTTCGGCATCCATGCCTCTCGAAGGTCCAGAAAACCCTTACCCGCCCCCCGAGGGCCGTCACGTGCAGCCC
>ERZ869909.798-NODE-798-length-31332-cov-33.229115_pt1 | contig 31332 bp, 33 predicted proteins | sample MGYA00520892_ERZ869909 | MGnify/ENA primary metagenome ERZ869909 (study PRJEB32215, sample SAMEA104723947) | bioreactor metagenome | biome: bioreactor; feature: anaerobic bioreactor; material: water | place: China | collected 2015-03-12 ...
GTTAAGCCGAGGCAGAGAAGCAAAACCAATGCCTGCCGAAGCTTGGATCGCCGATCGTATGAAGGCTGACGCAGCACAGGGGTGTTCGTCGTTACGCGCTATGAGATCCGGGAACGAGGCCAGTATGGCGCGGCACTCTTAAGGCCAGGTAAAGCGCCGTCATGAATTGAAAAAATCGACATGACTTGCCCAAAACAAAAGGCCGCGGGGAGCATATCCCGCGGCCCGTCGGTGTCCTTTTGGCGATCATGGTCTCTGTTAGTCAGACCGATGATTCACGCTTCAGGCGGATAGGGCCTGAAGCGATCATGGTCTAGACAGCGCGGTCGCCGCGAAGGATCGAGCGGCCCGCATAGTGCGCCACGTTGCCAAGCTCGCCCTCGATACGGATGAGCTGGTTGTACTTGGCGAGGCGATCCGACCGGCAGAGCGAGCCCGTCTTGATCTGTCCGCAGTTGGTCGCGACCGCGAGGTCGGCAATGGTCGCGTCCTCCGTCTCGCCCGAGCGGTGGGACATCACGGCGGTGTAGCCGGCGCGCTGGGCCATCGAAACGGCGTCGAGCGTTTCGGTGAGCGTGCCGATCTGGTTGACCTTGACGAGGATCGAGTTGGCGGTCCCCGCCTTGATGCCGCGCGAGAGGCGCGCCGTGTTGGTGACGAAGAGATCGTCGCCGACGAGCTGCACGTTGCGGCCGATGGCATCGGTGAGCGCGCGCCAGCCCTCCCAATCGTCCTCCGCCATGCCGTCCTCGATGGAGATGATCGGGAAGCGCGTGACGAGGTCTTCGAGGTAGCGCGTCATGCCGGCGCTATCGAGGCTCTTGCCTTCGCCTTCGAGCTCGTACTTGCCGTTCTTGTAGAATTCGGTCGAGGCGCAATCGAGGGCCAGCATCACGTCGTCGCCGGGCTTGTAGCCTGCGGCCTCGATCGACTTCATGATGAAGCCGAGGGCTTCGTCGGCGCTCTTCAGGTTCGGCGCGAAGCCGCCCTCGTCGCCGATGCCGGTGTTGTGGCCGGCATCTTTGAGGCCCTTCTTCAGCGTGTGGAAGATCTCGGCACCGATCCGGATCGCATCCGCGATCGTCTCTGCCGAGACCGGCATGATCATGAATTCCTGGATGTCGATCGGGTTGTCGGCGTGCATGCCGCCGTTGACGATGTTCATCATCGGCACGGGCAGCACGTGGGCCGCGGCGCCGCCGACGTAGCGATAGAGCGGAAGGCCGGCAGCTTCCGCCGCGGCCTTGGCAGCGGCCATCGACACGCCGAGGATGGCGTTGGCGCCGAGGCGGCTCTTGTTCTCCGTGCCGTCGAGCTGGATCATGGCCGCGTCGAGCCCGCGCTGGTCCTCGGCGTCGAGGCCGGTCAGCGCATCGGCGAGCTCGCCGTTCACGGCTTCCACCGCCTTCTGCACGCCCTTGCCGAGGTAGCGGCTCTTGTCGCCGTCGCGCAGCTCGTTGGCCTCGTGCGCGCCGGTCGAAGCGCCGGACGGCACGGCCGCGCGGCCGAGCGAGCCATCCTCCAGCATGACATCGACCTCCACGGTCGGGTTGCCCCGACTGTCCAGGATCTCGCGGCCGAGAATGTCGACGATGGCGGTCATGGGCTTTTCCTTGGAAGTCTGATGGACAAAATGGGTCTTATGAGCCGTCGGGCTGCATTTCGCGATCGGGCGGCGGGCGCCGCGTCAGCCCCCTCGTGGGGGCCGGAGCGGGTTGTACCTGGGTTCGGGGAGCGCGGAAAGACCCCATCGGGTAGGTTCGGAAACCATATTGGACAATAGGAGCGGTCCGCTCATGGCAGACAAAAGCGCGCTGGTGCTCTTTTCGGGCGGGCAGGATTCGGCGGTGTGCCTCGCCTCGGCCCTCGCCCGCTACGCCCGAGTGGAGACGCTCGCCTTCGACTACGGGCAGCGTCACGCGGTGGAACTCGCCCAGCGGGGTGCGGTGCTCGACGGCTTTCGGGCGCGTTTTCCGGACTGGGCGCCGCGTCTCGGGGCCGACCACAGCCTTGCGCTGCCGGAGCTCGGGCGGCTCAGCGAAACGGCGCTCACGCGCGAAACCGAAATCACGCTGACGGAAGCAGGTCTTCCGTCCACCTTCGTGCCGGGGCGCAACCTGCTGTTTCTCGTCTACGCGGGAGCCCTCGCCTATCGGCGCGGCATCCGCACGCTCGTCGGCGGCATGTGCGAGACGGACTATTCCGGCTACCCCGATTGCCGCAACGAGACGCTTCAGACGCTCGCGCGGGCGATGTCCCTCGGCATGGACGTGGAGCTTAGCGTCGAGACGCCCCTGATGTGGATCGACAAGGCTGGCACGTGGGCGCTCGCGCACGCGCTTGGCGGCGACGCGCTGGTCGATCTCATCGTCGAGGAGACGCACACCTGCTATCTGGGCGACCGGAGCCGGCGACACGCATGGGGCGCGGGCTGCGGGACGTGCCCCGCGTGCGCGCTTCGCGCCAAGGGATGGGATGCATGGAAAGGCGACACGATCAACGACGAGACGAAAGCCGCCACGCCGCGCTGATCCGAGCCGTGGACGCTGCCCTCGCGGGGCGATGGGACGAAGCGCATGAGACGGCCCAGCGCTTCGAAGGCGATGCGGTGGCCGACTGGCTGCACGCCGTCCTTCATAAGATCGAGGGCGATACCGCGAACAGCCGCTACTGGTATCGGCGCACGAGGCACCGTTTCGAAGATTTTTCCGAGCCGAACGCCGAACTCGCAGCGATCCGCGCCGAGCTCCAGCGTTAAAGATATCCGCAGCGACGGGTTGGCGGAAGGAGCCGATGATCTATCCTGAGCCCTCCCCTCACTCACGGACATTCCCTCCATGCAACTTTCTCGCTCCATGCGACTTTCTCTCTCCATAGCGTTGAGCGCGGCCATCCTCGCGCCGTCTCTGGCGATGGCCACGTCCATCGAAAGATTCCACGGGCGGTGGGAAAAGGTCGGGCAAGCGTGCGAATACTCGCAGGACGAGATCGAGGGCGACTACTTCTCCATCGGGACGGATCTCTTCAAGTACAGCTCCGGCTTCTGCCCGGAGCCCGTCTTCAAGCTCGTCGGCGACCAGCTTTCCGTGACCGCGCACTGCTCGTTCGGAGAGAGCGAGCAATCGCCTGTCGCAGAGCAGTTCACGCTCGATGGCACCGAGGTTGTCGCAAGCGGAACACGCACGAGCGGACGCTACGAGCGGTGCGGCGTGGCGGCCGACTGAGGCGTACGGTTAAGAAAGGGATGCGATGAAGTGCCTCTCCCGCTGGAACAGCGGCCTCCCTGGAACCGTCCGTAAGCGATCCTATTTATGAAGGATCAGCTCCGAACCTTCAGGAGATCCCCCAGATGGCAAAACCCGAATCCAAGTCCGACCTCAAGAAGGCCGCCGAGCGGCGCAAGGCTCCCCTCGCAACCCCGAGCGACCTTGGCGACAACGCCGTGCGCGATCTCACGGGCGCACTCAACGAACTGCTCGCCGACGTCTTCGCGCTCTACCTCAAGACCAAGAATTTCCATTGGCACGTCTCCGGGCCGCACTTCCGCGACTACCATCTCATGATGGACGATCAGTCGGCCCAGCTTCTGGCCATGACGGACCCGATCGCGGAGCGCGTCCGCAAGCTCGGCGGCACGACGCTGCGCTCCGTGGGGCAGATCTCCCGCCTCCAGCGGGTGGAGGACAACGATGCCGACTACGTCGAGCCGCTCGACATGCTGGCCGAGCTTCGAGAGGACAACAAGGATCTGATCCATCATCTCAGGGGCGTGCACGAGCTGACCGACGATCATAAGGACTACGCGACCTCGAGCCTGCTCGACGTGTGGATCGACGAAGCTGAGAAGCGGCACTGGTTCCTGTTCGAGGCAAGCCGCAGGACGGGGCCGTAAAGGGCGTTCCGTTTCGCCATCTTGCGGAACATGGGCCGACCTTCTAGGTCTCGGCCCATGTACGCCGTCAAAGAGATTTTCTACACGCTGCAGGGCGAGGGTGCGAACGCGGGCCGCGCGGCCGTATTCTGCCGCTTTGCGGGCTGCAATCTGTGGTCCGGCCGCGAGAAGGACCGGGCCTCGGCCGCGTGCGATTTCTGCGACACGGATTTCGTCGGAACGGATGGCGAGGGCGGCGGCAAATATGCGGACGCGCGGGCACTGGCCACGGCCGTTGTGGCCGCATGGCAGGGAGGCGACGCCGAGCGTTTCGTCGTCCTCACCGGGGGCGAACCCGCGCTCCAGGTGGACGACGCCCTGATCCACGAGTTGCACACCCAAGGATTTACCATCGCCGTCGAAACGAACGGCACCCTCCCCTTGCCGGCAGGGCTCGATTGGATCTGCGTCAGCCCGAAGGCAGGCACCGACCTCGCCCTGACCGCGGGCGACGAGTTGAAACTCGTCTACCCGCAAGCAGGCCTCGTGCCGGACAGCCTCGTCGGCCTCGATTTTCCGCGGCGCTACCTGAGCCCCATGGACGGGCCGCGGCTCGCCGAGAACACGGCCGCGGCCGTGGCCTACGTGAAGGCGAACCCCGTCTGGCGGCTTTCGGTCCAGACGCACAAGCGGATCGGCATTCCCTAGGAGCCGCCGTGTCATCCCGGCCAAGTGGAGCGTCGCGGAACGCAGAGCCGGGACCCAGGAAAAGCTTCTATCGCGAGATATCGCGTCTTCGACGAGCCTTGCGCTGGGGCCCGGATAAGGCTTCGGCTTCCGCGTTCGCCTTTCCGGGATGAGGGGGCGGGGCGCGACGGCCTCCGTGCCGCAGGGGATGGCGTCCCGCCTGGAAATCTCCTATTTGAGCCCCATGCGCATCTATAAAGACTTCCTGTTCGAGGCGGCGCACTACCTGCCGTCCGCCCCCATCGGCCACCCGAATTCGCGGGTGCATGGCCACTCGTTCCGCGCGCGCGTGGTCGTCGACGGGCAGCCCGATGCCAAGAGCGGCCTCGTGTTCCATTTCGACGACCTCACGGCCGCCATCGAGGACGCACGCGACGCGCTCGACCACCGGCTGCTGAACGAGATCGAGGGTCTCGAAGCCCCGACGCTCGAACGCATCTCGATCTGGCTCTGGAACCGGCTGCAGAACCGCGTGCCGGGCCTCGCGGAAATCCACGTCTCGCGCGACAGCTGCCACGAAGGCTGCATTTACCGGGGCGACGCGCCGGATCTGCGCCAGGCGGCCGAGTAAATCTCGAAAGGACGCGTTGCCATGGCCCGTGAAACCACCGGCATCACGCTTCTCGGCGGAGCGAGCGAGATCCCGCAGAGCCCTGAAAAGGCCCTGCTCGAACGCGTTCCCAATCCGCATGCGGACACGGCCTACGTCGCGCGCTTCACGGCACCCGAGTTCACCTCGCTCTGCCCGGTGACCGGCCAGCCCGACTTCGCCCATCTCGTGATCGACTACGTGCCCGACGCCTGGCTGGTCGAGAGCAAGTCGCTCAAGCTCTATCTTGCCTCGTTCCGCAACCACGGTGCGTTCCACGAGGATTGCACGGTGGCGATCGGCAAGCGTCTCGCCACGCTGCTGGAGCCGCAGTATCTGCGCATCGGCGGCTACTGGTATCCGCGCGGCGGCATTCCGATCGACGTGTTCTGGCAAACTGGCGCGTTGCCGGACGGCGTTTGGCTTCCCGATCAGGGCGTCGCGCCCTATCGCGGCCGCGGCTAGGGCCTTTCCGCTCCGATCGGAGCGGATCCCGCTCGGGGATTCGCAGAGGACCTCGGCCAAGTCGCCTGTAGGCAACGATTTTCGCCTCGTGGCGTTGCCCACGCGCTCCTCCCCTCGCCGCATCCGACGGAACCTCCAGCGACGGACGCGCGTCCCTTCTTCGTTGCTTTTGTACGGTCGGCGATGGGCCGGCCACGGCGTGCGCCGAACGACAGGAGCGGAGATGATCGCAGGACTGCCCGACGAGTGGATCATGGCTTTTGCAGATGGCGAGCTGGAGCCGCCGCTTGCGTGCCGCGTACAGCGGGCGCTCGGCTCCAATCCCGAGGCGCAACGCAAGTACCGCGCGTTCCTTTCCACGCGGCCGCTCGCGGGCGAGGCATTCGATGCGATCCTGATCGAACCCGTGCCGGAGCGGCTCAAGCGCTTCCTGGCGCGCGGGTAAAACCCTCGTCGGGTCGGGACGTCCACCGCGCACCTCATTCAAGATTACACCCACGCCCGAAAGGGGGCCTTGCGTCTGGTCAAGGCCCCGATGGCGCCCCTTTGGTAGAGAGGCTCATGTCGCAGAAGCTGGTTTGTGAAAGCGTGGACGCCGGCTCGGAGGCCGGGAAACCGGATAGTTCGATGAACGCAGTGCCGCGCAAAGAGCTCGCAGAGCGGATTTACGAGGGGATGCGCGCCCACTACGGCCCGTCGGTCTATCGGCCGTGGCAGGAGCTCGGCCCGCTGACGCGGAGCCGCTTCCTGATGCTGGTGGCTGAAATGGAGAGCGTCGGCCTGATCGACCCTGCCTATCCCGAGCACAATCCTTGAGCCGGACCTCGTCCTAGACCATGATCGCTTCAGGCCCTATCAGCCTGAAGCGTGAATCATCGGTCTCACCAACGAAATAGAGCGTGATCCCGATTCAATCGAAAATGATCACGCTCTAAGCCCCGATCTCACCTGAGGAACCTCGATTCCCGGCGCAAATTGCTGCGGTCCATCGGATCAGGGCGTGTCGGAGGTCTTCGGCGGCGCTGCGCGGTCGATGACCGCGGGATTTCCGCCCTCGGCCGGATTCGACGGCGGCGGCTCCTCGAGGGGTCCGTAGAGCACGAAATACGTGGTCAGGAACAGGAACACGACGATTGCAGCCACCGCTGCAAGTCGAAACCCGGAGCGTGTGCCGGGACCGGGAACGTCACGGGGCATGCCTCATCTCCTTTGGCAGCGGTAACGGCCGCCGCCACGGGATGTTCCGGGCAGTGCTCAGAGGTCTTTCGGATTTGGCTGGGGCGGGAGGGTTCGAACCTCCGAATGGCGGAATCAAAATCCGCTGCCTTACCACTTGGCTACGCCCCATCAGCCGCCAGGGCGGGCAGCATAAAACAGCCCAGTGAAACGAATGGTCGGAGCGGGGAGATTCGAACTCCCGACCCCTTGCTCCCGAAGCAAGTGCGCTACCAGGCTGCGCTACGCTCCGCCCGACCTTCGTTCCGTCCCAATGTGATATGAGACCCGCGCTGCCACAGCAGGGCGCGAGGCGGCTTTATAGCGGCGAGGCCGGGACTGGGCAAGCCGATCCGTACGTGATTTTCACGCGGGGGGCGCATACGGCCTGAATTGCCGCCCCCTGCTCTGCCGTGCCTGCCTCCGAGGGCGCCTGCGACCTTCACAGAAAACCGAGGGCCGGCAGCCCGCGGGCCCCGGCCCTCCGGCCTCGGATATGGACTTTGCAGCGCGTCTTCGACCGACGGGCCGGGCGCGATCCCGACTTAGCGCTGGGGCTTCTGCAGGTTCTGCATGGCTTCCGTCACCAGGCGGCCAAGCTCCTGGGCCTGCAGCGCGTAGGCCTGCATCTGAGACTGGGCGAAGCGGCTCTGATGGGCGAGGATTTCCTGGATGTCCTTGGCGCTCGCAAGGTCGCTCGCCAGGGCGAAGGCCGCTTCCGCGTTCTGCTTGGCGAATTTGGTGGCGCGTTCCTGAACGGCACGGAATCCCGAGGAGACATCGTTTGCGGGCAGCGACTTCGACCAGAAGGTCATGGCCTGCGTCATGGCGTCGATGAACTGGCCGTAGGCCTGCCGAGCCTGCTCGACGTTCTGCTCCGCCATATCGCGCACTTGCTGAGGAATCTCGAACGGGTTCTGGGACATTGGGTTCTCCGGCGTTTCGGGGGGTCAAAGCTCTTTTAGTGGTAACGTTTCGCGTGGGTCTGGAAAAGCGCTTTCCCATGACCCGCCCATGACATGGCGCCACGCGCCGGATTGGCGCAGACGTTCCGGCGCGCTCCGTTGTCTCATCGCGGGTCAGTCCGGCAACGGGATGAACTCCGCTTCATCGGTCGGCACAGAGGCGAACCGCCCCGCTTTCCAGTCTGCTTTTGCCGTGTCTATTCTATCTTTTGATGACGAGACACGGAACGTTCAACGTTCGATGCGCCGCCAAAGATCCAGGGTAAAGATCTCTTGGCCGGGCGCGGGCATGCCGCTACGCTCCCACAGTAGGATCAACTCCCGAGGATGAACAAGACCATCATGGCGACGGACACGCCCGGAGCGGCTGCCAACGCGCCGGCACGCGAGACAGAGGCGTTCATCGACGCCAACGCGGCCGTGCTCGGCCTCACCATCGCGCCCGAGTGGAAGGCCAACGTCGCGATGTTCGTCGAGGTTGCGCGCGTCATGGCGGCGCGTATCGAAGCGACAGGGGCCGCGACAGCGTCGGAGGCCGCACCCGTGTTCACGCCTGGCCCGCTGACACCTCACGCACCGCAATGACTGCTCAGACCTTGCCTCAGAGCGCGCGCGAGACCGCCCTCGCCGTTCACAGCGGCGACGTTTCGGCCGAGGAGATCGCGCGCGCGGCCCTCGACCGCATCGCGGAACGCGACGCCGAGATCGGCGCCTTCACCGACGTGACCGCAGAGCGCGCGATTGCGGAAGCGCGCGCCATCGACAGCGCGCGCGCGAAGGGTGGCACGCTCGGCCCCCTCGCAGGCGTGCCGTACGCCGTGAAGAACCTCTACGACGTCGCCGGACTTTCGACGCGCGCAGGCTCGAAGATCAATGCCGCCGATCCGCCGAAGACCACCGATGCGCTCATCGTCTCGCGCATGGCGGCGGCGGGCGCCGTGCTGACGGGCGCGCTCAACATGGGCGAATACGCCTACGACTTCACGGGCGAGAACGCGCATTACGGGCCGTCGCGCAATCCGCTCGACACCGCGCGCATGACGGGCGGATCGTCGGGCGGCTCGGCCGCAGCCGTGGCCGCCGGTTTCGTTCCGGTCTCGCTCGGCTCCGACACCAATGGCTCGATCCGCGTGCCGGCGGCGTTCTGCGGGCTTTATGGCCTGAAGCCGACGTATGGACGCCTGCCACGCACGGGCACCTTTCCGTTCTGCGACAGCCTCGATCATCTGGGGCCCTTGGCGCGCTCGATGGACGACGTCGCGTTCGTCTACGATGCGCTGCAGGGGTACGATCCTTCCGATCCGGTCTGTGCCGCGCGTCCTGTCGAGCCGGTCACGGGCGAGATCGCGAAAGGTCTCGACGGGCTAAGGATCGGGGTCGCGACGGGCTATTTCCGCGTCGATGCGGACGCGGGCGCACTCGATGCCCTCGCGCGCGCGGCCGATGCGGTGGGAGCCGCGCAAGAGATCGATATTCCGGGTGTCGCGGAGGCACGCGCGGCCGCCTTCCTCATCACCAATGCCGAGGGAAGCGCGCTTCATCTGGAGCGGCTCCGGCGCCAGGCTGCGGACTTCGATCCCGAGACTCGCGATCGCTTCCTCGCGGGTGCGCTGCTGCCTGCAAGCTGGTCCATCTCGGCCCAGCGCTTCCGGCGCATGTTCGAAGAGACGATGCGGGGCGTGTTCGCGCAGGTGGACGTGATCCTGGCCCCCGCGGCGCCGACGCATGCACCGCTGCTCGGACAGAAGACGATCGTGCTCGGCGGCCGCGAGGTGCCGCTGCGCGCGAACATGGGGATCTATACGCAGCCGATCTCGTTTGTCGGGTTGCCGGTCGCAGCCGTGCCGGTGTGCGAGCCGGGTCAGCTTCCGTACGGCATCCAGGTGATCGCGGCCCCCTGGCGCGAGGACCTTTGCCTGCGCGTTGCCGCGGCCCTCGAAGCGGCAGGCGTCGACTGGCGCGGCTGAATGCTCGTTCCGCGGAGACCTACGAACGCAGCTTGGCGAGACTTGGCGAAGCCGGCGCGCCGAACGTGCGGCGGAAGGTGTGGGCGAAGTGGGCCTGGTCGGAAAAGCCCGCCGCGTGGGCCGCGCTCGTAAAGCTCGATCCGGCGACGATCTCGCCGATGGCGTGGCGCAGTCTCTGCCAGCTCCGGAAGCGGCGGAACGGCACGCCGATCTCACGCGCGAAAAGATGCTGAAAGCGCGACGACGAGAGCCCCGCGTGGCGGGCAGCATCCGCGGCGGACATGGCGTCGTCGAGGTTCTCCGAAATCAGCCGCACGGCGCCCGCGATGCGCGGATCGAGGCTGCGGTGGGCGCGTGGCGTCGCGAAGCCGAGCAGGCTGTCGAGCGCCTCGCCGACCCAGCGCGGGCTGTCGGCCGCCTCGTAGATGGCGCGAAGCTCGGACAGCTCGCCATGGGAGCCGACGATCGCGCCCGCGACCTCGCGGCCGTTCGAGACCAGCGGGACGAGCGCATCGCTGCCCGCCTCGCTCGGCTCCAGATAGAACACGGCCAGCGGCTGGCCTTCGAGGCGCAGGGCGTACGTCACGCCGGCCGGGATGACCGCCGTCCGGCATTGCGTCCAGGGCTCCGCACCGATTTTCACCTCGAAGGGTGCGTAAAGCCCTGCGAGATAGACCGGCACGCTGTGCGCGTGCGGCGCGTTGTACGTCAGTGGGCCAACGAACAGCGCGCGCCCGGCGTCTAGGTGCCAGATCGGCTTCAGCTCCGTCTCGGTCATGGCAGCACGTTCGTACAAGTTTGCCTCTTTTCTCAAGGCTAGGCTTGCCGCGCCTTAGCAGTTCAAAGGAACGATCTCAATGTCCACCTTCGACGTCCGCCCGAGCCGCCGCAACCTTCTGGCCTCCGCCGCCGCTCTCGCCGCCGTGCCGCTTGCCGCCCGCGGATTGAGCGGCCTGGCCGAGGCGGCAGCGCCCAAGCTCGGAACGTCGCAACCCAGGCACTGGCGCTACAAGATCGGCGCGTTCGAGCTGACGACGATTGCGGATACCGAGATTTTCATAGACGGGCCCTACCCCCTCATCGGGGGGAATGCGTCGGAAGAGGAGGTCGCCCTGCTGATGCGCGACAACCTTCTGCCAACGGATGCCTATCAAGCTGGCTTTTCGCCGACGATCGTCAACACCGGTCGCGAGGTGGTGCTCTTCGATACGGGCAACGGCGAGAACGGCTTCGTCTCGCGCCCCAACGGCGGCTGGCTGGCGGCCGGCCTCGCGCCCGCAGGCTTCAAGCCGGAAGAGATCGACGTGGTCGTCATCACGCATGGGCATTCGGATCATATCGGCGGCCTGATCGAGGGCGGCAAGCCTCTGTTCCCGAACGCGCGCTATGTGATCGGCGCGGTCGAGCACGATTTCTGGGCGCCGGAAGGAAAACACTCGGGCGACCTCGAAGGCCTGGCCGCCGTCTATCGCGCCAACACGGCGCCCATCGCGGACCGGTTCACGTTCGTCAAGCCGGGCGACGAGGTGGTGTCCGGCATTCACGCCGTGGAAGCCTACGGGCATACGCCGGGCCATCTCAACTTCATGATTGAGAGCGAGGGCAAGCAGCTCTACATCTGGGCCGACTGCGCGCACCATCAGGTGGCGTCGCTCGCGCGGCCCGACTGGCACTGCGTGTTCGACATCGACAAGGAGCAGGCGGCGGCCACGCGGAAGCGCGTGTTCGACATGCTGGCGACGGACCGGATCCCCGTGGTCGGCTATCACATGCCGTTCCCGTCGGTGGGCTACGTCGAGCGGCTCGACGCCTCGGGCTATCGCTGGCTCGCGCATACCTATCAGCTCAACCGCTGACGACGGCAGACGCAGGCGGCTTGGCTTCGGTTGGGAGGCCGGTTAGGCTTCCATCTGAAGTTTGCCACCACCGCCTGAGCCGACATGCCCGTCTCCGTCCTTCTCGCGAGCGGGATCATGATCCTGCTCCCCGTCGCGCTGGCGTGGATCGTTATCCAACGCTTGCGCACGCCGGCGAGGCTTCTGGCTTGGGGCGCGGGAACGTTTCTCCTCGCGCAAGCGCTGCGCCTGGCCTTTCTGCAGGGGCTCACGTCGGTCTTTCAGGCCGGCATGCTGCCGGCACCCGCGGCGGCGTATCTCGGCCTGTTCAACATCGCGATCCTCGCGCTGACGGCGGGCGTGTTCGAGGAAGGCGCCCGCTATCTGGCCTATCGCCACGCCATCCCGGACGCGCGTTCCTGGAGCGCGGCGGTCACGTTCGGCATCGGGCATGGCGGCATCGAATCCATCCTGCTCGGCGGCATGATGGCGTGGCAGCTTGCAGCGCTGCCCGCCGGGGGCGAGACGCTGCCCTGGTTCATGCCGTTTCTCGGCGCCATCGAGCGCGTGTTCGCGCTGTGCCTCCACATGACGTTGGCGGTGGTGGTTCTGCAGGCGATCACACGCGGCAATCTCTGGTGGCTCGCCGCCGCGATCGCGGGGCACGCGGCAGCCAACGCCCTCGCGGCCGCTGTTCTGATCGGCTATGGACCGATTGCGGCGGAAACGGTGCTCGCACTCGTGGCCGCTCTCGCACTTGCCGCGATGTTTCGCCTCCGCGCGACTGGTTAAGAAAGTGTACGAGGCGTCCGCTCAACGCGGGCGCGCCTCGGCAAGCGACCCCATGCCGCTTCTATCCGCGCCGGAAACCCCTTAAGTTCGGCGGCTCGCGGCAGTTTCGAGGGCTGATGGCGCACGATCTTACCTTCAAGACGAGCATGAGCTTCGCTTACGGCGTGCCCGCCCCCGTGAGCCCGGGCGTCGTGCGTCTGGTCGCGAACAACCCGAGCCCGCTCACGTTCAAGGGGACGAATACATACCTCGTCGGGATGACGGAACTCGCCGTCATCGATCCCGGTCCCGCCGACGATGCGCACCGCACGGCGATCCTGAAGGCGGCTGCCGGCCGCCCCATCCGCCAGATCATCGTCACGCATGCGCACCGCGATCACGTGGACGGCGCATCGGCGCTCAAGGACGCGACGGGCGCTGCGATCTACGGCTACGGGCGTGAAGAGATCGCGGCGGAAGGTCCCGCCATCCAGCCGCAAGGCTCCGAGTTCATCGATTACGTGTTCGCCCCCGACGTGCGGGTCGACCATCACGACATCATCGAGGGCCCCGAGTGGGCGCTCGAGGCGGTCCACACGCCGGGCCATGCGCCGGACCATCTCTGCTTCGCGCTCGCGGGGCGCAACATTCTCTTTTCCGGCGATCACGTGATGGCCTGGAATACGACGCTCGTCGCCCCGCCCGAGGGGCACATGGGCGACTACGTGGCCTCGCTCCAGCTTCTGCTCGCACGGCGCGAGACGATCTACCTGCCGGGTCATGGCGACCGGCTGGAGGAGCCGCAGCGGTCGGTGCGCGCCTATCTGCTGCATCGGCGATGGCGCGAGGAGCAGGTGCTCGACGCGATCCGCAGCGGACGCGAGAACGTGGAAGCGATCGTGCCCGTCGTCTATCCTTCGATCGACGACAAGCTCGCCCGCGCCGCCGCGCTCTCGGTGCAGGCGCACGTGGAGCATTTGATCGCGCGCGGGCTCGTCACCTGCGACGGCGGTCAGACGCTGAGCGGCTCCCTCTCTCCCGCTTAGCGGCGGGCGCTTCCTCTTTCGCCTCCTGCGCCATCGGCACCGACGCGTCGATGCGGGCGTGGATCTCCTTGATCAGCTCCCGCACGCGCTCCGCGTTGCGGCCCATGTCGCCGGTGGCGAAGCGCTGGGCCGAGCGAATATCCACACGGGCCGTCTCCGCATTGCCGGAAACGCGGATCGCGACATCGTCGTAAAGCCCCGTGATCAGGGTGCGATCGACGGCCTCGATCATTCCGGGCGTACCGGCTTCGAGATCGGGCGGCTCTTCGCGCTCGGGCGTCATCTTGAGGCGCTTCACGGCGTCGACGGCCGCGGCGTACACATCCTCGCTCGAACGGTCGATGCGGATCGGAAGGATGTCCGCGTAAGCGCGCTGCTGCTCGTCCGCGAAGCGCGCCCGATCGTAGACGGGCGAATTGCTGCCCGGCCCGCGCAAGCGCATGACGGCGGAGAACCGCGGCGGGTTGTCGAAGTCGGTGGTGATGTCGCTCACGAGCGGATGCTCGCGCACCCACGCGATCCCGACGAGCGGAAGGGCGATCAAGGCGAGGCTCAGCGTCACGGCGAAGAGCACGCGCGCGGTGCCGGGGCGGCCGGTGCGCCAGATGATCAAGGCGGCCACGATCGCGGCGAGGATCGAGAGAACGGCGATCCCGAGCGCCACGACGACGAGGTTGAAGGCGACGGGCGTCGCCATGCCGACGACGCGATGAAGGAACGCCGCGGCAGCCACGAGCCCGAAGGCGAACAGCGCTGCCCGGGTCGCCCAGCGGCTTGCAGCCGGCTCTCTTTCGAGTTCAGCGCGCATGGTCGTGGGGTGCCTTGCCAGTTGTCAGATTCGAGCGAGAATACCCTCGGAATTGGACGAATTGTAGCGCCGTGTCGCCAAGCGGACCCTTCGGAACCGCCGCAACGGCCAGGGACGACCGCGGGCGTCATATTTACCTCGTTTTGTCATTGTGCGCGGCGGCCCTGGCTCTCTCGCCACGTGTTCTCGCGCTGCGGAAGGCGTTTTCGGCGCTCGGACGCGTTGCATTTCCCAGCCATGGGGCGGAAGGTAAGCCCTTGGCGCGAATCGCTACTCAACTGATTGTTTCCCAACTCTTTCGCGCGTCGCGGAACTGTCACGTCCCGTCGCTAAGCTTGCTCTTTGTCTCCATTCCGCATTCTTCCCGACAGAGCGTTCTCCTGCCATGGCCTTTCGTTTCAGGCTCCACGAGCCGATCGCAAAAGATTTTCGCCGGATCGGCGCCGAGCAGATCGAGCGCGCGCTCGGCCAGCTTTCGGCCGGCATCGATGGCGCCAAGGAAGTGCACGAGGCGCGCAAGTGCCTGAAGCGGCTTCGCGCGCTTTTGCGGCTCGGGCGTGAAGGGCTCGGCGAAGAGGTGTTCCAAGCCGAGAACGCGCGCTTCCGTGACATCGCGGGCCGGCTGTCGTCGGTGCGCGACGATCACGTCGTGATCGAAACGCTGGTGGGGCTCGAAGCAACGACCGACGACGAGGAGACGCGCTCGGCGCTGCGCCGCGCGCGGGCCGCCTGCGTCGAAGCCCGCGCGGCGGAGGATGCGGCCGGGGACGCGGTGGATGCGGCCACGCTCTCGGAGGTTCGGGCCGAGCTTGCCGACGCCCTCAAGAGCTTTCGCGATCTCAAGCTCAGCCCCAAAGGCACGCCGACACTGGTCGCGGGCCTCGTTCGCGTCTATCGGCGCGGGCGCAAAAGCCTCGTCACCGCATACGCGACCGGCGACGACGAGGACTTCCACACCCTGCGCAAGGCGGTGCAGGCCCATTGGCGGCACATGGGGCTTCTCACACGGCTTTGGCCGGAGATGTTCAGCGCGCGCGTGGAAGCGGCCCGCGAACTCTCCCAGATCCTCGGGGACGACCACGATCTCGCGCTGCTCAAGACGCGGATCGGGGCGCTCGATGCTGAAACGCTCGCGGACGGGGAGAAAGACGCTCTCCTGGCCCTGATCTCGGCCCGCCAGGGCATGCTCCGGAGGCTGGCTGAGCCACGCGGGGACATGCTCTTCGCCGCATCGCCCAAGGCCCACGGCCGCTGGATCGCGGCACTCTGGGACGCGGCGATTGTGAAGGCCAAGATCGACAACGACTCCGAAAAGGCTGGATTTGCCCGGCCGGACTCCTCGAAAAAGCAAGCATTTTCCCGCTCCTGACCCCCTCCTCAGGGTCTCCCGGGCTTGCCTCGGCGCCGAGAAACGCGCATCTCACCTTTCAGGATGTGCGTAGAACGTCCATGCGGGATGACGGACGCGGGAGCAAGCTTCGAGATGTTGACGAAACCTGACAACGGCTTTCAGCCGGATCGCAGCCACTGGCCGAAGGATCATCCGGATGTCAGGCACGGTCGGGTGGGCGTGCTTCTCCTAAACCTCGGGACGCCGGACGGGACCGACTATTGGGCCATGCGCCGCTACCTGAAGGAATTCCTGTCGGATCGGCGCGTAATCGAGGAGCCGCGCTGGAAGTGGTGGCCGATCCTCAACCTCATCATCCTAACCGTCCGCCCTGGGCGGAAGGGGCAGGACTACGCGACCATCTGGAACAACGAGAAGGACGAAGGCCCGCTCAAGACCATCACCCGGTCGCAGGCGGAAAAGCTCGCGGACCGGCTTGCAGATGCCCCGCACATCATCGTCGACTGGGCGATGCGCTACGCCAACCCCACGACCGAGAGCCGGATCGAGGCGCTGTTCGCGGCGGGCTGCGAGCGTATCCTGCTGGTTCCGCTCTATCCGCAGTATGCGGCCGCCACGTCCGCCACCGCCTGCGACCATGCCTTTCGCGCGCTCATGAAAATGCGCTGGCAGCCGGCGGTCCGCGTGGCGCCCGCCTACCACGACGACCCGACCTACATCGACCGCCTCGCCCGCTCGATGAAAGCGAGCCTCGCCAAGCTCGATTTCGAACCGGAGCGCATCATCGCGACCTTCCACGGCATGCCGGTCAAATACTTCGAGCAGGGCGACCCCTACTACTGCCAGTGCCAGAAGACGTCGCGGCTCTTGCGCGAGGCGCTGGGCTGGCCGGAGGAGCGCTGGCTCACGACCTTCCAGTCGCGGTTTGGGTCCGATCCCTGGCTCGAGCCCTACACCGACAAGACGGTGGAGCGGCTGGCCGCCGAAGGCATCAAGCGGCTCGCGCTCGTGGCGCCCGGCTTCTCGGCCGACTGCCTGGAGACGCTCGAAGAGCTCGACGGCGAGAACCGGCACATCTTCGAGGGCGGCGGGGGCGAGAAGTTCGCCTATCTGCCGGCCCTCAACGACAGCGACGATGGGGTCGACGTGATCGAAGCCATCGTGCGGCGCGAGATTTCCGGCTGGGTCTGAGGGCCGCCACAAAGATAACCGACAGAGTAAGGATCAATCGACGACGGCGCTGACGGCGGCTCGAAACGAGCCTATGCTGCGGCGCTTTCGTCTACGGCAACGCGTGTTCATTCGCCTCCGGGAGAGGACCCCTTATGTTCAATGGCTTCGAGGTTTTCGGTATTCTTCTCATCGTCCTGGCCGCGGCGGTGCTGTGGTCCACGGTCAAGATCATTCCCCAGGGTTTCAACTACACCGTCGAAAGCTTCGGCCGCTACACGCGGACGCTGACGCCCGGCCTGCATTTCCTCGTGCCGGTCATGGAGCGCATCGGCCACCACGTGAACGTCAAGGAGCAGGTGCTCGAAATTCCGAGCCAGGACGTGATCACGCGCGACAACGCGATGGTGCGGGTCGACGGCGTCTCGTTCTTCCAGGTGCTGAACGCAGCCAAGTCCGCCTACGAGGTCGATCATCTCGAAAACGCGATCGTAAACCTCACCATGACCAACATCCGCACCGTCATGGGCTCGATGGATCTCGACGAACTGCTCTCGAACCGCGACATCATCAACGCCAAGCTGCTCGACGTAGTGGACCACGCGACCGAGAGCTGGGGCGTGAAGGTGACGCGCATCGAGATCAAGGACATCGCACCGCCGCGCGATCTCATCGACGCCATGGCGCGGCAGATGAAGGCCGAGCGCGAGAAGCGTGCGCAGATCCTCGAAAGCGAAGGCTTGCGGGCGGCCGCGATTCTCAAGGCCGAAGGCGAGAAGCAGGCCGTCGTGCTCGAAGCCGAGGGCCGGCGCGAAGCCGCGTTCAAGGATGCGGAAGCGCGCGAGCGTGAGGCCGAAGCCGAAGCGAAAGCGACGCAGATGGTGTCGGACGCCATCGCATCGGGCAGCGTGCAGGCGATCAACTACTTCGTCGCCAACAACTATGTGAAGGCGCTGGAAGAGCTTGCGAAGGCACCGAACCAGAAGGTGGTGCTGATGCCGCTCGAAGCCTCGTCCGTGATCGGCTCGCTGGCGGGTCTCGCCGAGATCACCAGGGAAGCGTTCAGCGGCGGCGGCGGAAACGGCGGCAGTGCGTCTCCGCAGCGCGGCGTCGCCAAGCCGGGCGGCGGGCGCTCGTCGGGCGTTCCGCAGGTGTGAACCTGCACGAGAGTTTAGGGCTGGGACGGAGGAACGGGGGTGGCGCTTGCCGCCCCCGTTTCCTTTATGCGGAGTTTTCTTTATGCGGAGCGGGGCGCGGCGGGTGCCGCGAGCTCCGGCTCCGGAACGAGCGCTTCGGGTTTCGGTTTGCCGCTCATCCGCTCCTTCGCGAGCGACAGGGCCGCCACGTAGTCCGGCTTGCCGCTGCCGAGCAGCGGTACGCTCGAAACGGCGAGCACGTCGGCCGGCACCATCAGCTCGTTGGCGCCCTTGCCGCGCGCGAAGCGGCCGAACACATCGCGTGCGGCCGCAGGCTCGGTCGTCATCAGCACGAGGCGTTCTCCCTTGCGGGCGTCGGGCAGCGCCACGACCACGCTCGTCGCCGTCGGCCACAGCTCGGCGGCCAGCGCCTCCACCGAGGCGAGCGACACCATCTCGCCCGCGATCTTGGCGAAACGCTTGGCGCGGCCCTTGATGGTGAGGAAGCCATGCGCGTCGATCGCGACGATGTCGCCGGTGTCGTGCCAGCCATCCTCGGGCGGCTCCAGGACGCCGGGGTTCTCGGCGCGCATATAGCCGAGCATGACGTTGGGCCCGCGCACGTAGAGCCGGCCCCCCTCCTCGATGCCGGGAACCGGCTCGAGGCGTGCGTCCATCAACGGCGACAGACGCCCGACCGAGCCCGACTTGTTGGTGAGCGGCGTGTTGATCGCGAGCACGGGTGCCGTCTCCGTCACGCCGTAGCCTTCGAGGATGCGCACGCCGAACTTCTCCATGTAGATCTGGCGCGTGCGCTCCTTCACGGCTTCAGCGCCGGCGAGGATCAAGCGGACGCGCGCGAAATCGTAGGGGTGTGCGGTGCGGGCGTAGCCGTTGAGGAAGGTATCGGTGCCGAACAGGATGGTCGCGTTCGAGCCGTACACGAGCTCCGGCACGATGCGGTAGTGCAGCGGCGTCGGATAGAGATAAACCGGAACGCCCGCGACCAGCGGCATGACGAGGCCGGCCGTGAGCCCGAACGAGTGGAACACGGGGAGCACGTTGAAGACCTTGTCCTCTCCGTTCACCGCGACGCGCGTGAGGCTCTGCATGGCGTTGGCCAGCATGTTCCGGTGCGAGAGCACGACGCCTTTCGGCAAGCCTTCGGAGCCTGACGTAAACAGGATCGCCGCGGGATCGTTCGCGTCGCGCTCTATCTGCGGGCTCTTGCCGCGCAGGATGCCACGCAGCTTGTCGCCGAGGCCGATCGAGGCGCGCACGTCTTCGAGATAGACGATGCGCCGGCCTTCTTCGACGAGCCGTTCGATCACCGGCTCCAGGTGCGCCTTTTCGACGAACACGCGGCTCGTCAGAACGGTGTCGGCCCTGACGGCGGTGCAGGCGGCCGCCACGTTCTGCGGGCCGGCCGTGAAGTTCAGCATCGCGGGCACGCGGCCGATGGTCTGGAGTGCGAAGAACGTGACGGCGACGCCAGCCGAATTCGGCAGCATGACGCCGACGGACGCACCGACGGGTGCAAGCTCGGCGAGTTTCGCGCCGAGCACCTGGGCGCCCAAGATCAGCTTTCCGTAGGAGAGCTTCGTGCCGAGCGGATCCTCGATGGCGGGCTTGCCCGTATCGCGCGTCGCCTTCGCTTCGACGAGCGCGGAGAACAGCGTCTGATCGAGGTTGGCGGTCTTGACGGCGGCATCCACCATCAGATCCTGCAGCGCCATGCCCGCCGCCTGGCGGCGTGCCTTGCCCTTGAGGCCGTCCGGCACGGGCAGCGTCACGGGCGGCAGGATGGTGACGGTGGTCTTGGGGAACATCGTCTTGCGGGCCTGGAAGCGGTTCAAATAGCCGAAGTGGCTGCGCTCGGGCCCGTCGATGCGCACCGGCACGATCACGGCGTCCGCCTTGTCGGCGATCATCGCGGTGCCGTCGTAGACCTTCATCAAGCCACCCGTCACGGTGAGGCGGCCCTCGGGAAAGATCACGATCGTCTCGCCGTTCTTGACCGCGTGGATCAGGTGGCGCGTGCCGAGCGGACGGGCGGGATCGATGGCATGCGTCTTGACGAATTTCAGGAGCGGCCGAAGCCAGCCCTTTTCCGACCAGCCGGTATCGATGGCAAAGGCTGCGTGCGAGGGCAGGATGGCGTGCATGAGCGGCGCATCGAGCAGGCTCACGTGGTTCGGCGCGATGATGGCGCGCGTGCCTTCCGGCGGCAGGTTCTCGTAGCCTTTCACTTCGAGGCCCATGAAGGTCTTGAACAGAAAGGCACCGACGTCCTGCGCCCCTTCCTTGCCCCACGCGCGCAGAATGAGGGCCATGGCGACGAAATTCGCGAAACCCAGCACCGTGAGCAGAAGTACGAGGCCCGCGCCGTTCCACTGGGCCACCGCAGCGCCGAGACTGCCGGCGGTCATGAAGGCCGCCGATATGACGTTGCAGGCCGCGATGACGCGCGCCTTTTGCGCCTGCGGGGCCCAAAGCTGCACGGCGGCGAAGGCCGGCACGATGAAGAGGCCGCCTGCCACCGCGAGGCCGAAGAGATCGACGAGCACGCGCCATCCGCTCACCGTCTTGAGCAGCGCGGCGACCGTCAGACCTTCGGTGCCTGGCGCGATGCCGGAAGTCGTGAGCGCGAGATCGAGCAGGAAGAGGCCCATGAGCAACGCGCCGATGGGCACCAGCGCAAGGTTGGGCCGGTTCTTGCTCGCGCGGGCCGCGAGGGCCGAGCCGACCGCGATGCCGACCGTGAAGACGACGAGCGCGAGGATCACGACGTTCTCGTTGCCGCCCATCGTGTCTTTCAACAGCACCGGCAGCAGCGCGAGCGCGACCATACCGACGAGCCAGAACCAGGAGACGATGAGCGCACCGACCCAGAGGCGGCGCTCGGCGTGAAGCTGGCGGATCAGGGCGGCCGTCGAGGTCACGGGATTGAAGTCGACGGCGAGGCCCGGGGCGGCCGCTCCCATCTTCGGGATGAGGCTCGCGGCGAACCAGCAGAGCGCGGCCAAGCCGACCACGAGGCCCGCGAGCAGCCAGACGCCGCCCGCGTTGCTCGCGGCGAGCCCACCGCCGATGGTGCCGATCAGGATCGCGGTGAAGGTCGCGCTTTCGACGAACGCGTTGCCCGCGGGCAACTCGCGCGGCTGAAGCAGCGCCGGCAGGATTCCATATTTGATGGGCCCAAAGAGCGCCGCGATCACGCCATAGAGGCCGAGCGCGACGAACAGGAGGGGAATCGACTGCATCAGAAAGCCTGCGGCCGCGACCATGGCCACGGGGATCTCGGCGCGTTTGAGTTTCTCGGCCACCACCGCCTTGTCGTAGCGGTCCGCCAGCTCGCCCGCGATGCCGGACAGGACGAAGAACGGCGCCACCAGGACGGCTCCAGCAAGCGCGACCAGCGGGCCGCCCTCCTCTGAGCCCACGGTGAAAAGAATGAGGATTACCAGCGCGTTCTTGACAAAGTTGTCGTTCAAAGCCGAGAGAAACTGGCACCAGAACAACGGCGCGAAGCGGCGGCTGGTGATCAGGGCTTTGACCATCGAGTACGGATCCTGAGAGGTGGCCGGGCGGCCGAGGAACGAGGACTATGCCGTAAGTATGGGCTCCATCATGGTCAAACGACGGCCCATTGTGGCGGACGCATTCCGCCGGCTGGGCGCTCAATTGACAGCTTTGCCGGCTCGGCGGCAAGGTGCCTTCTGGTACTCGCAGGGGAAAGACCCTACGTGAGCGGTATGAACGACCCTGGGTTGCCGATGACCGATATCCATTCCTCCACGGTGGAGCGCGTCCGTGAGATCACGGTCAACGGCCGCACGTCCCGGACTGCGGCTCCGACGCTTGGCGATCTCATCGTCGAGCAGGGCTTCGGCGACGGGCGTGTGGCGACCGCCGTCAACGGCGAGTTCGTTGCCGAACGGGCACGCGGCGCCACGGAGCTCCGCGACGGCGACAGCGTGGAGATCCTGTCCATCCGCCAAGGTGGCTAGGCTCAGAACAGATGAACCAGACCGAGCCGATTCGGCCTTCCCCGCGCGTGCCAGCGCCCCAGCCTCTCGCCTTCTACGGTGAGACCGTCGCGTCACGCCTGCTGCTGGGGACCGCGCTTTATCCTTCTCCGCACGTCATGAGCGAGGCGGTGCGCGCGTCCGGCGCCGGCATCGTGACCGTCTCGCTCCGGCGCGAGCAAGCACGCGGGCGCACGGGGCAGCGGTTTCTCGATCTCATTCGCGCGCTTTCGGTGCGGCTCCTGCCCAACACCGCCGGATGCCGGACGGCGCGCGAAGCGGTGACGACGGCGGAGATGGCGCGCGAGCTGCTCGATACCGACTGGATCAAGCTCGAGGTGATTGCCAACGACGACACGCTGCAGCCCGACGTGTTCGGGCTTGCCGAGGCCGCCGAAGAGCTCGTGAAGCGCGGCTTCAAGGTGTTTCCGTACATGACGGAGGATCTCTCCCTCGCGGACCGTCTGATCGGGGCCGGGTGCCGGGTGCTCATGCCCTGGGGCTCGCCCATCGGGACGGGGCGCGGGCTCGCGAACCCGCAGGCGCTCAAGACGCTGCGCGCCTACCATCCCGACGTGCCGATCGTGATCGACGCGGGGATCGGCGCGCCGTCGCACGCGGCGCAGGCGCTCGAAATGGGATGCGATGCCGTACTGCTCAACACGGCTGTCGCGCGCGCGCAGGACCCTGTGCGCATGGCCGCTGCCTTCGCCACCGCCATCGAGGCGGGACGGTCCGCATACGAAGCCGGTCTCATTCAACCGAGCGACCGCGCGCAACCGTCGACGCCGGTGGCGGGCACGCCCTTTTTCGATCTCGACCCCAAGGGGCCGGGCTCCGAGCCGCTGTGAGGACGCGCATGTCGACCGGCACCGCTCCCGACGTGTTCTATCCCATCGTGCCCAGCGCGCTCTGGCTCGAACGGCTGGTGCCGCTCGGCGTCAGAACGGTGCAGCTCCGCGTGAAAGATGGGACGGAGCGTGAAATCCGGCAAGAGATCGCGGCCTCGCTGCTGGTGGCGAAAGCCGCCAACTGCCGTCTCATCGTCAACGACTACTGGGCCACGGCAATCGACCTCGGCGCGACGGACGTCCACCTCGGGCAAGAGGATCTCGCGAGCGCCGATCTCGCGGCGCTGCGCCGGGCGGGGATCGCGGTCGGCATTTCCACGCACGACGAAGCCGAGCTCGAAACGGCGCTCGCGGCCGATCCGGCCTATGTCGCGCTGGGTCCGATCTACGAGACCAAGCTCAAGGCGATGAAGTGGGCACCGCAGGGGCTGGAGCGGATCGGCGCGTGGAAGAAGCGCGTCGGCACGCTGCCACTCGTCGCGATCGGTGGCATCACACCCGAGCGCGCGGGTCCGGTGCTTGCCGCCGGTGCCGACAGCGTGGCGGTGATCACGGACTTCATGACCGCGCCGCATCCGGAGGCGCGCGTGCGGCTGTGGCTCGACTGGGCGGCGACCGTACGGGCTTAGCCCGTGCGAGCCTCTCTATCGGCGCTCGGACGCGATCCTTCACCAAGCCATTCCTCTATGCCGGCCTGACGGGCTCAGGGCGGCACTTGTTTCTCTAAACTGATCGGTTTAGGTTATTCCAATCAGTTTACAGGAGGCTCGATGATGTCCGTGCTCGTTCCGCCTTTCACCGAAGAGACGGCGATCGCCAAGGTGCGCCTCGCGGAAGACGGCTGGAACAGCCGCGATCCCGAACGCGTCTCACTCGCCTACACGCCGGACAGCGCATGGCGCAATCGCGCGGAGTTTCCGGTTGGCCGGGCGCAGATCGTCGAATTCCTCACGCGCAAGTGGGCGAAGGAGCTGGATTACCGGCTGATCAAGGAGCTGTGGGCCTTCCGCGACAACCGGATCGCGGTGCGTTATGCGTACGAATGGCACGACGACAGCGGCCATTGGTTCCGCTCATACGGAAACGAGAATTGGGAGTTCGCGCCCGACGGGCTGATGCAGCGGCGGTTTGCGTCCATCAACGACGTGCCGATCAAGGACACGGATCGCATATATCATTGGCCGCTCGGCCGGCGTCCGGACGATCACCCCGGGCTTTCGGAGCTGGGCCTTTAACAAACGCGGCTTCCAAGGATGGGCGATGCGCGCTGTCTTCGAGAGACAAGACACCCTTCCTCTCATCGCCGAGGTCTTCCGCGAGTTCGGCTACGAGGGCGCCACGTTCAGCCGCATCACGGAGCGGACCGGCATTTCGAAAGGGAGCCTCTATCACTTCTTTCCGGACGGGAAGGAGGAGATGGCGGCCCACGTCCTCGCCCACATCGACGCGTGGTTCGAGGCGCATGTCTTCACGCCGCTTGCGCGGGACGAGCCCCGCGAGGCCGTCGCCCAGATGTGGCGGGCCGTGCTGGATTACTTCCACTCCGGACGGCGGATCTGTCTCGTCGGCGTGTTCGCGATGGACGAGACGCGCGACGTGTTTGCCGACGCCATCAAGGGCTACTTCCAGCGCTGGATCAAGGCTCTGAAGCAGGCGCTCGTGCGGGCCGGCGTCGGCCGTGCGCGCGCGCAGGATCTGGCGGAAGAGTGCGTGGCCGGCATCCAGGGCGGCCTCGTCATCAGCCGCGCGACGGGTGAGGCGGCTCAGTTCGTGCGGACCGTTCGGCGGCTCGCGGCGCGCGTGGACGACGAACTTTCGGGTTAGAGCCGTTCCGGTTTTGGTGGAAACGCGGAACGGCTCTAAGTTTTTGCGTTATCGTGCTTCTTATCGGAAAACCGGTTCCCACTTTTCCGGAAGCACTCTAGCGCAGCGGCTTCCAGTCGGGATGATCGAAGCGCTGGGCGTAGATCGTGAGCGAGTCGTCCACGACCAGCATTCCGTCCAGCGCTTCCATGGGATCGGAGCCCGCGACGGCGCCGGCGCCACGCTCGATGTAGCCTGCGAGCTTCACGATCTCCTCGCGCGCTTCGCCGCTCATTTCCGTTCCCGTCTTGATCCGCTCGACTGCGGCCTTCACCTTCGCGTGGTAGGCGCGCGCGTCCGCGGGCGGCATGCGCCGGTGCGTGACGAGCGTATAGGCGTTCGACGTCAAATCGCGGATCGCGATCATTTCCTTCCGAACCACCTCGTCCGTCGCAAGCCTGGCGGGTTGGGCGTAGGCCGCACCTGCCATGAGACCTGCCGCCAACAGCATCCAGAGTTTCCACATCACGTGTTGCTCTCCTTCTCGCGCGCGACGGCGCGCCAGCCGATGTCGCGGCGGAAGAAGCCGCCCGGCCAATCGATCTTCGCAATGGCCTCGTAGGCGCGCGCCTGCGCTTCGGCGACCGTCGCGCCGAGCGCCGTGACGTTGAGCACGCGGCCGCCGTTCGCGAGAATGCGGTCTCCGTCGCGCGTCGTACCGGCGTGAAAGATCTCGACACCTTCCACCGAACGCGCGGCGTCGAGGCCCTCGATCTCGGTGCCCTTCTGGGGCGTTCCGGGATAGCCCTTGGCCGCGAGCACGACGGTGAGCGCCGTCTCGTCGCGCCAGCGCAGGTCGAAGGCGTCGAGCACGCCGTCGGCAGTGGCCAGCATCGCGGCCAGCAGGTCCGACTTGAGGCGCAGCATCAGCACCTGCGTTTCGGGATCGCCGAAGCGCACGTTGTACTCGATGAGCTGTGGCCCTTTGGCGGTGATCATGAGGCCCGCGAACAGAACGCCTTTGAACGGCGTGCCGCGCGCGGCCATGGCGGCGACCGTCGGGCGGATGATCTCGTCCATCGTGCGCGCGACCATGTCGGGCGTCATGATCGGCGCCGGCGAATAGGCGCCCATGCCGCCCGTGTTGGGGCCGGTGTCGCCGTCGCCCACGCGCTTGTGGTCCTGCGCGGTCGCAAGCGCGAGCGCGGTCGTGCCGTCGCAGAGCGCGAAGAAGCTCGCTTCCTCGCCGTCGAGGAATTCCTCGATGACGACCTCCGCACCGGCCGCACCGAACGCGCCCTCGAAGCAGGCGTCGAGGGCGGCTTCCGCCTCCTCGCGCGTGGTCGCGACGACGACGCCTTTGCCAGCCGCGAGACCATCGGCCTTGACGACGATCGGCACCGGCTGCGACGCGAGATAGGCTTTGGCGGAGGCAACGTCGCCGAAGCGCCCGTAGGCCCCGGTCGGAATGCCGGCCTCTCGGCAGAGATCCTTGGTAAAGCCCTTCGAGCCTTCGAGCTGGGCTGCGGCCTTCGACGGGCCGAAATGCTTGATCCGCGCGTCCGTCAACGCATCGCCGAGACCTGCCACGAGCGGCGCCTCGGGGCCGATGACGACGAAGCCGATGTCATGCTCGCGGATGAAGCGCAGCACCGCCGCATGATCGGCCACATCGAGTGCGACGCATTCGGCCACCTCGGCGATCCCTGCGTTGCCGGGGGCGGCGTAGAGTTTCGTCAGCAGCGGACTGGCAGACAGCGCCCAGGCGAGCGCGTGCTCCCGTCCGCCGCCTCCGATCAGTAGAACGTTCATGTTTATGAGGGCCCTGGCGGTCTTGGATGGGATTTCTCCCATCGTGTATCATGGTTCGTTCGGTAGACAAGCAAGGACCGATTCGTGGCTCGTTCTCCCTCCCCCGATCACGGCGCCGCCGGCAACGTGGCCGAATTCTCGGTCTCGGAGCTTTCGAACGCGATCAAGCGCGCGCTCGAGGACGGGTTCGGGCACGTGCGGCTTCGGGGCGAGGTTTCGGGCTACCGCGGCCCGCATGCCTCGGGGCACTGCTACTTCGCCCTCAAGGACGAGAAGGCGCGGATCGACGCGGTCGTGTGGCGCGGCGTGTGGGGGCGGCTGCGCTTCAAGCCCGAGGAAGGCATGGAGGTCATCGCCACCGGCAAGATCTCCTCGTTCCCAGGTTCGTCCAAATATCAGATCGTGATTGAGCAGATCGAGCCTGCCGGGCTCGGCGCGCTGATGGCGCAGCTCGAAGAGCGTAAGCGCCGCCTCACGGCGGAAGGGCTTTTCGCGGACGAGCGCAAGCGTCCCCTCCCCTTCCTGCCGCGCGTGGTCGGCATCGTCACGAGCCCGACGGGCGCCGTGATCCGCGACATGCTGCACGGTTTCACCGAACGCTTTCCGACACGCGTGGTCGTGTGGCCAGTGCGTGTGCAGGGCGAAGGCAGCGCAGCGGAAGTGGCCCGCGCCGTCCAGGGGTTCAACGCACTTGGCCTTGACGGCCCCGTGCCGCGCCCCGACGTGCTGATCGTGGCGCGCGGCGGCGGGAGTCTCGAAGATCTCTGGAGCTTCAACGACGAGGCCGTCGTGCGGGCGGTCGCCACGAGCGACATCCCGGTCATCTCGGCCGTCGGACACGAGACAGACTGGACGCTGATCGATCTTGCGGCGGATGCACGTGCGCCCACGCCAACGAAGGCCGCCGAGTGGGCCGTGCCGAAGCACGCCGATCTGCTCGAACAGTCCGGCAAGCTCGGGCTTCGCCTCAAGGTGGCCGTGCGGCGCGTGCTCGAAGCGCTTCGCCGCGATCTGCGGTCTGCCGCGCGCGGCCTGCCGCGCGTGGAGGATCTGGCCGCGTTGCCGCGCCAGCGGCTCGACAGCGTCGCGCATCGCCTCGACGGTGCGCTCCGCGCCCGCGTCCAGCGGTGCCATACACGCTTCTTCCAGGTGGCCGGGCGACTGCCCCATCCGCGCACGCTGGTGCTGCATCCGCGCCGGGGGCTCGACACGACGGGCGCGCGGCTCGGGCGGGCGCTCGCGGCGAACACGCAGGCCCACCACATGCGGCACGTGCGCATTGCGGCGCACCTCTCTCCGGGGCTGCTCTCCAACCGGCTGCATCGCGCCGCGGACCGGCTCGACAGTCTCGACCGGCGCGCGCGCGAGTGCCTCGGGCGGACGGCCTCGGTGCGGCGCGCGCGGCTGGAGCGGGCGTCCGGGCGCTTGCAGCCGGCGCCGATCCGCCATCGCGTGGAGCGGTGCCAGGAGCGGCTGGAGGCGTTGGCGCGGCGGGCCCGCCTCGCGGTCGGCGGCCGCCTCGCGCACCACCGCAACGCCCTCGGCGGGCAGGCGAAACTGCTCGGCTCGCTCGGCTATCAGAGCGTGCTCGCGCGCGGCTTCGCGCTCGTGCGGGACGCGGACGGGGCGATGGTTCGTGCGGCCGCGGCCGTAACGGCCGGACAGACGCTCGAGATCGAATTCGCGGACGGGCGGATCAAGGCAGGCGCGCGCGAAGGCGGAGGCGGCCGGACGACGCAACCCGAGCCCCCTTCAACGGCTCCGGCCCCGCCGGCCGCTCCTCAGACCAAGGTGCCGCGCGGCGGGCAAGGCTCCCTGTTCTAACGAAATCGCCATCCATGCCTTGACGCGGCGCCTCCGATTGGCGATTTCAACGGGACCCTCGATCCGTTTCCCTCGAAATTTGGGTCGATTTTGCAGCCCCGCCCCTCTCGGGCGTTCCGGAGCAGAGCTTTGATGAACCGCTTCGACAAGCTGTTTGGCATGCGCGGCGAAGCGCAGGTGCGCTATCTCGACGGCGAATTTCAGGTCATTTCGCCGGGCGAATTCGTGCGCTGCGCCGTGACCGGCCAGCAGATCGGGCTGGCGGATCTCCGCTACTGGAACGTCGAGCTGCAGGAAGCCTATGCGTCGGCCGACATCTCGTTCGACCGCCATCTCCAATCGATCGGCAAGACGCGGCCTCAGCCGGAAGCGGATAGCTGATGCGGCGAGGCGGCACGTCGCTACCCTCGCGCACCCGCCTTGAGCGCACCGTCGACCAGTGCGTGCAGACGGAGCAGATCGCGCTCCTCGAACGTCACCTCGATGGGAAGTGTGCGTGAACGCGCTTTGAGCCTGGCGAGATCGCCTGTCGCTCCCGCGAGCCGTGCGAGATCCTTCTCCGTGGTCATGAGCACGGCGTCCGTGGCGTCCGCTTCGGAGAGAAGGCGCGCCGCGTCGCGCTCCGTAAACGCATGGTGGTCGGGGAACGCGCGCGCTTGTAGCGCTTCGGGGCCGAAGCTTTCCACGAGGCGGAAAAAGCGCCCGGGATTGGCGATGCCCGCATAGGCGAGAACGCGCGCACCCGCGATCCCGTCCGTCTCGCCGGCCGGCGTCACCCGCCCGCGCAGGACGGGTCCGGGAAAACGCCGTTTCAGGTCTTCGAACACCGGCGGGAGCCCTTCCGGCGGATCGTCGCCGATCACGACGATACAGTCGACGAGGCCAAGCTGGAATTCGAGCCGTGCACGCAGCGGCCCGGCCGGGAACACCGAACCGTTGCCGAAGCCGCGCCCGGCATCGACGAGCGCGATGATGAGATCCTTGTGCACGGACGGGTTCTGCAGACCGTCGTCCATGACGACCGCCGCGATGCTCCCGTCCTGCTCGATGGCGGCAAGCCCGGCCGCGCGGTCGCGCGCGATCAGGACGCGGGCGTCCTCCGCGATCAGAAGCGGTTCGTCGCCCGCCTCGCGCGCCACATGCCGCCCAGGATCGACCCAGACGGGTCCCGAAAGCGATCCGCCGTAGCCGCGCGTGAGGCAGGCCGGCGTCACGCCCTGCGCGGCGAGCGTGCGGAGCAAAAAACGCGACAGCGGCGTCTTGCCGGTCCCGCCGACGGTGAAGTTGCCGATGCAGATGACGGGGATGGTTGCGCGGTACGGCGTGGCCTTAAGAAACCGCCGCTCGACCGCCCATCCGTACGCACGGGCCAGCGGAGACAACAGGCGCGGAGCCGCATGCGAGCCGTCGGTGGCATACCACCACGCGGGCTCGTCAAGACGCACGGCGCACGCCCGTTTGCGCGGGCACAAGGCCGAGAAGCGCCGACACGGTCCTGTCGAGTGCGCCTGCGAGGGATGCGGTGGCGGACGACGCACCCGTCCTCATATCGTCGAGCGCGCGGTCGTCGGTCAGCAGGGCTTCGACCGCCTGCGCGAGCTCTTCCGGCGATGCGACCTCGCGCACGCCTTTGTGGCGGATGAGCGCGCGATAGAAGTCGCGGAAATTCGTCCAGTGCGGACCAGTGAGAACGGCGGCGCCGTGGCCGATGGCCTCGATCGGGTTCTGCCCGCCGCGCGCGATCAGCGAGCCGCCGACGAAGGCGACTTTCGTGAGCGCGTAAAGGGTGCCGAGCTCGCCGATGGTGTCGGCAACGTAGACGTCGGTTGCGGCATCGGGAAGCTCGCCCAGCGAGCGGCGCGCAACCTTGAGGCCGCGCGCGGTGAGCATGTCGGCAATCGCCCTGCCCCGATCGGGATGGCGGGGCGCGACGATCGTGCAGACATTCGGGATGCGCCTGGCGACAAGTTCATGCGCCTTGGCCACGATCTCCTCTTCGGGATCGTGCGTGCTCGCCGCCACGAACACGGGACGGCCGGCGAGCGCGCGCGTGAGATTTTCGAGCGCGGCCGCATCGACCAACGGCGGCGGCGCATCGACTTTGAGGTTGCCGAGCACCTCGACATGGCGCGCGCCGAGGTTGCCGATCAAGCGGCCCACCGGCTCGCTCTGGGCCAGAATCATATCGAAGCGGGAAAAGAGCGGGCGCGCCAGGCTGCCGAACCGGGCCCACCGCTTGGCGCTTCGGGCCGACATCCGCGCGTTGACGAGTGCGAGGGGCACGCCGCTGCGCGACGCCTCGATGATGAGGTTCGGCCAGATCTCGCTTTCCGCGAACACGCCGAGGTCGGGTTTCCAGTGATCGAGAAACGCGCGCACGTACTTCGGGACGTCGAGCACCACGAACTGGTGGTGCGCGCGCGGCGGAAGGCGGCGCTTGGCAAGGGCCGCGGAGGTGAGCGTCCCGGTGGTGAGGAGGACGCTGAGATCGGAGCGCTCCGCCAGCATGCGCTCGATCACGGGGAGCACGGCGTTGGTCTCGCCCACGCTCGCGGCATGAAACCAGACGAGCGGTCCTTCCGGCCGCGGCAGGCTTGCCTCGCCGTAGCGCTCGCCGCGCCGCGCGGGGTCTTCCTTGCCCTGGCGGCTGCGGACGGAGAGAAGGAACGGCGCGGCAAACCGCACGAGGTTCGTGCCGGCCTGATACGTCTTGAGCAAAAATCCGACAGGCGCAGGTTCCGTCGCGCGCGGTTTCGGGCCGGGCGGCGTGACGCGCGCGATGTCGCCGCCGACCGTCCGATAGGCGCGGTGCGTGACCTCGTTCAGCGCCGCCTCGACGGTGCGCCGGCACTCCTCCAGCATCTCGTCGCTGGCGTCGGCCGGCACCCAGATCGGATCGCCGATCACGTAGACCATCTTGGAGAACGGCAGATTGATCGTCATCCGGCTCCAGGTATCGAGCGTCAAAAACCGCGATGTCGCAACCGCGAACGGCACGATGGGGCGGCCGGAGAACTTGGCGAGCGTGACGATGCCGACGCCGGCTCGGCGCGCGGGGCCGGGCGGCACGTCGGCCGT